>Ga0181380_1000743_pt1 | contig 14560 bp, 20 predicted proteins | sample 3SPOviralmetaG_FD_130116 | JGI IMG/M metagenome (GOLD analysis project Ga0181380, IMG submission 130116) | Marine viral communities from the oligotrophic San Pedro Time Series (SPOT) site, San Pedro Channel, CA, USA - 3 SPOT_SRF_2009-08-19 | ecosystem: Environmental > Aquatic > Marine > Strait... | reverse complement strand
ACATATACGCAGCCATAGCGCCACTAACGTCAACTTCTTGATTTTCAGTTTCTACTTCTTCCTCAAGGGTTTGGGTAGCAACTGACTTAGGAAAATAATTTTCCTTCAAGGTGTTAAGTTTTGCAGTGAAATCGTCCTCACTGGTGAACTCAACATCTTCAACTAATCCCTCAAACTTTTCCTTTTCAGTCTCAGCGAGGTCTGTTGAAACTTTTGCGATAACCTGTTCACGAACAAGTGTAGATTTCTCTTTGTTCATGGTAGTCATCTTCTCGATTGTTTCATTGAGTTTAGACTCAAGTTCTTCAATCTTCTGAGCTTGACCCTCAAGGATGTCGTACTTCTCATCTGGAACATCAATGTAATGCTCTTCAAAGAGTGCCTTCAATCCTGTGATAAAGTCTTCTGCAATTTCACCTTTTAACCCACGGTCAATAGCGAGTTCGTTCTCTTGCATCCACTCTTTAACAACATAGTCAAGGTAAGAATCGACTTTTTCAGTCAGTTCGTTTTTGAAAGTTTCTACTTCTTCTGCAACTTCCTGTGTCTTCTCCATGTCAAGTCTTTCGACTTCACTACGCAGTTTAGACTTTACGGCAGCTTCAAAGATTGTAGTTGCTTTTGCAGTAAACTCTTCTGAAAGGTCTTCACCTTCTACCAGAGCGTTTACGTCATCTGTTACGTCAACGGAGTCGATATCTAAAGACTCAACCTTGTATGATGAACCCATGCAGTGTTTTTCTGCATACGCTTTTGCCTCATCGGCCTTCATACCCTTCATCATCTCAGCAACAGCGGCCATGGCTTCTGCCTTAGTCTTGTACTGTGCCTTAATCATTTCTGGTTCGTCTTCTTTCTCGTCCATTTCTTCCTTATCGTCTGAATCATCTTCTTCATCATCCGACTCGTCTTCTTCTTTGAGTTTTTGGGGTGCTTCGTCACCTTTTACGGCAGTAGGAATAGTAGCGTCTTTCTTGGTTTTCTTAGCGGCATCTGGCCCTGATTTCTCATCACCTTTTACCACTGGAGCACCAAGGTCTTCTACATCACCGTCTACCTTAGAACCTTTTTCACCAGCAACTGCACCTTTTTTCGGTGCGTCTGCAGCTTCTTCAAGTTCCGCAGTAACTTCTGCTTCCAAATCCTCAATTGTCTTATCTAGTTCTGACATTTGGGAGTTCTCCTTAATGTTAATCTCATTATACTATATTTATACAATTACAGTTTTTTGAGAAATTTTGCGAAGGCCAATGCTTGGTATTTCGCATTTCTTGAACGAATGCCTCGTTCAATATCCTCTTGGATTTCCGCAATCTCAACTTCTTTGAGAATACCGTTATTCCAAATCCATTCTTTACCTTCCATGATACCTTGTACAAAGGCCTGAGGTGCAGATGGGTCTGCTACAATATCGGCAGCGGTTGCCAAGTAGAAATCTTTGTTTACATAGTTTGCACCATTCTTTTGTTGCAAACTACCCATGCCTCTTGATGAGACTGCGAGTTTACCACCATCATCCATAATGTTTGATACAATACTACCCATTGGAGTTGACATAACTTTTGCCTCACCAACGAAGTTTTTACCATCTCTTACTAGAGATGTAACCATATGCGATACTCTTTCCAGATTGACAGTCGGCCCTTCTGGATGTCCAAGTTCACCATAACCACGATTCTCGTTAATGAACTCTCTGTTGTATCGTGCAACTTCCTTTTCTAAAACCTCAACAGGATAAATTCTACCGTTGCGGTTTTTGATATCTCCCTGTAGGAAGATACCTTTTAATTTGTAATTCTTTTTACCAGACTTTTCGTCCTCTTCCTTGAGGATTTCAACGTCATGTACTTCTTCTGTAATCAGTTTCATTGTAATCCCCTTATGCGTGATGTGCCACAGGTGTTAGTTTTACATCGGCGGATGCGGCGAATACTTTGTCAGTAGGTTTTTTAATTACCATGTGACTTGCACCAGCGCCTAGATGGAATGAACCCTGTGTAGTATTCGATGCGTTACAAACAGTAACTAATTGTGCGGCTGCATTTGTGTTCAGACAATATACAACAGTTGCACCATCGAATGCGGCACCAGCACCAGCGTTTGTTCCAGCGTTTGCGGCCGCAGCCAATAACTTTAATTTTGCCATTTTTACATTCCTAACATTTCTCTCTCAAAGTACTTCAAAAGTTCTTTTTCTTTGACTTTGAACTTCTTTGCGGAGTCTTTTATAGTTTTCTCAAAAGTATTTAGGAAATCTGAAGGTTTAGAGTCCATAATACGGAAAATATCATCGACTGCCTCCTTCATCTTAGGAGACAGTTTACGATATTCCTTTGATTTTTTGTGTTCATCTTTCTCTGGAAGAGATTGAACTACCTCATCAAACCGTTTCATCTTCCGTTTCTTCTACCTCTGGAATGTGTTGCTTAATCATAGATGCAGCAACATCTTTTCTTCTTGCCTCAAGACTTGCACCCACCTTTTGTGAGATTGCATTCTTGAATTCGTTCTCTGCACTTAGATTATCGCTATCTGCAAGTGCATCAATTATTTCTCTACTCATAACATTTTACCCTTTGGTTTTTTTGATTCAAATTGGTCATCTTCTCCACCACCTTCATTTGCAATTTCATCCTCAATCTCATTAATCTCTTCTTGAGTTTGTTTTAGAATGTGCTTTCTAATCCAAGCCTTTGAGAAGAAATTACCAACGTAGGGTTCAACAGTACCTAACATTTCCAGACGTTCTCTAAGGATTTCTGCATCACGCAACTCTGCGAAATGACCATCCTGTAAATAATCATACTGGATATGTTCTTTGATTTTATCCCACTCTTCTTCGGCAATCACACCTGTAAGAATAAGTTGTGTGCGAAGAACATCATGGAATAATGCGGAGAACTTTTTACGAAGTCTCTGTACAAATTTAGAGAACTTCAATTCATCTCTGGTAATCTCTGTAGACCTACCAAGAGAAAAATTCTGTTCTGCTTCCATTCTGGACATAGGTACGTTTAACGACCTATACAGTTTTCTCTGGAAGTATGTGATATCATCAATCTCACCAAGATTTGAACCGCCAGGCAAGGTTGTGATTTCTGTACCTCGGCCACCTTCTCTACGAGGTAACCAGAAGTCTTCCAACATTGACATATGATTTCTATCGTCACGAATTTCACCAGTTGATGCATCATAGACCAACTTGTTACGATAACGACTCATCACATCCTTTAGGTATTGTTCCGCCTTAATTTTCGGAAGGTTACCAACGTCAATGTAGAAAATTCTACGTTCAGGCGCTCTTGAAATACGATAGATAACCAATGCATCTTCAATCATTCTTAACTGATTGACAGGTTTGATTGCCTTATGTAGATAAGACAATACTGTACCTTTAGTTTGGTCAACCAATCCAGAAGGACAATATGTAATGGAATCTGCCGTGATTTTTAGTGCGGCCTGTGGTGTTGCACTATTGTCTACTACCTTTTCATTGTACAGATAATATTCAATAGTTGCCTTTGTTTTATCAATACCAGTAATTGGGTCAGGTCTGTCTTTGATGACTTCCCTTACCTTCTTAATTTTTCTGGGGTCAATATAACGAAGTTCCTTGATTCCTTTTCTTGTCTCTTTCTTATCAATTACTTTGTGGTAATAGATACGACCATCAACATACCATCTACGAAAGATGTCATGTCCTTTGACATTGAAATCAAGTAATTGAAGAACTCTGTCGAACTCTTCATGAATACGTTTTTTAACTTTATCAGAATACTCTAACCTGTCTAAACGCAACGCAACAGGGGCATCGTACTCATTTGAAGCGATGCCTTCACTAACGATATCTTCAATTGCAGAATCACACTCTGGTTGAATCGCAATGTCACGATAACGTCTGATTAAATCGTTTTCTGTCTTGTCTCGCCCATCGACATCTAATGTTTGACTGTAGAAACCGCCACCAGCGACTTCAATAGTGCCATCATCAGATGAAGGGAGAGTAAAAGACTCTCCCTCATCCTTTGAACGAGTGATTTTGAAACCAAATAATTCAGCCATAATAACTCCTATTTTCTACTACTATTTAGTAGGTTTCTAGAAGTTAACTGCTGAGGCTTCAAAGTGGTGATATCTCCAAGTTACTCCGAACTCTTCAATAGCGTTAGCAGTCTCATAACTTAATTCGATAGGTGCAACCACTTGTGGGAAACATCCACGAAGGATATAAGACTTGAGAACTGTATCATCACGGTCAAGTTGCTCAACAATTAGGTCTGCTTGGTAATCAGCAACATTGATAAGACCAGTATTCGTCACAGTGTCATTCATGGCATTCTGCCATCTTTCCATTGCGTTACGAACCATGAAGTCAGTATCGTTAATGATTGTTGTTTCCCAAGTGTCAAACTCACTATCACCTACGATGTAGAGATTTCTACCTCTGAAGGGAATAGGAATTTCACCCATTGTTCTGCCAGGCAACGCAGCCGCCTTGACAAGGAATGAAGTTCTTCTTGCATCTAAACCAGTTGCAATTGCGCCAGGCGTGTTCATAGTTACACGAAACTGGTTTGCTCTTGCACCGCCACCTGTCAGTTGTGCCTTAAATTCATCAATAGTAGCCATCTAATTATCCTCCTATCTCTGAAAACGCAACCCCTGTCCTCACGGCAATGAAGTTTAGTTGAATGAAGTTGATTGAACGAGCAGGTTTGATGAAGATGTCTGCAACAAACTCGTTTCGGTCAATGACCTCACCTGTGTTATTTGTACCATCACAAACTACTGAGAAGTCTGTGATACCTCTACGACCTTGAATATCTCTCAAGAACGGTTCTACCAAGTTTCTGAACTGGGCCTGAGTAAACTCATCGTTAAACTCAAACAGTTGGAACTTAGCGGCAGTTGCAATTGCCTTCTCAAGAAGGATAAACAATCTACGAACATTAATTCGGTCAAATGCACTAGGCTTAGAAAGCGCAGTCTTATCACCGAACAATACTGTTCCTTGGCCTGGGAATGTTACGACAGGGTTAATTCTGGCAGGATACAATGTATCTCTTTGTGCCTTGGTTGGGTTAAACGCAAGTTTAACTGCACCACGAATTTGACCTCTGTTGAAACCGCCAGGCGAGAAGAATGGGTCTGCAACTGTATCTACGTTTGCACATAGACCAGCAATATCACCATTCAAAGGTACAAAGCGATATACATCGTTGAACTTATCGTACATATACTTGTATCCACTGTCGAATACTGCATAGGACGAACTTGCAAGTCCATCGAAGAATGCTTTTACGTTAGCGGCCTGAGTAATTGAACTTGAGACATTAACAACATCTGCTCTACGAGGAGAGATAAATGCGACAACATCTTTTCTTGCTTCTGCAATGTCAATAAGGTTAGTTGCATGAGTAGTTCCGTCTGCACTAGCAGGAGCAGTACCAGCCATGATAAGGTTTACATCGACTGTTTCAGCGTCTGCAAAGTTATCGTATGCAAGTTTCAGTTCACCAACTGTCACTGCATAGTCATCTGTACCACCAGCAAGGTTATCATCTTTGATACCACCTTTACCAGCAGTTGATGCGAATGTAGTGCCAGCAACTGGGTCTGTACCAGCATTTGACAATGAAGAGTCATGGTCTAACCAGTAAATAAATTCTGACTGACCGTAGATTACATCTGGATAGTAGTTAGTTCCACCCTGTGCAGTTTTAGCAGATGCGGCCTGTGATACGAATGGGAATGTTTCAAGAACAGAATTAGTTCTTTCACCATTTGTATCTGCTCTGAAACCAGAGATGTCACCAGTTCTGTCAAATACAACAACGTGTATTTCATCACCGATAAGACCTTTACCAGTTGCATATGTTGATGTGCCTGGGGCCGCATCAAACAAGTCATGAAATCTCCAACGTCTACGAACATTTGTCGCAGCAGCAAGAGCAGTTTTAAGACCACCACCGTTTGGATTGTCTAATTGTTTAATTGTTAGATTGTCAGTTGAGATTGCAGTAACCTCATATTCTTGACCATCTGCTTCTTGAAAATGTACGATGTCGCCTACATTAAATGCAGCACCACCGTCACCAGCAGAACCACCACCATTGTCAATTCCAACAGTAGTTGCACCAATAGCAGGAGTACCAGTTGTTACACCAAGTGTTCCAGCATTTCCAGCAAAGTTTTGTTCATATGCGGTTGCGTTAGAACAAATTGACACACCAAGTGAGTTACCATGTGTACCAGCAGTTCTTGCACCCCATTCACCACTAGAACCTTGTCCAGCGGAGTAGTTATTTAAATAATCTGTAGTATCCTTGATAAGTAAACCAGAACCACCACTCATTGCATTTAAAATGGCAGATTCGGCACGAACAACTCTGAGTGCGTTACCGTACTGCAAAAAGTTTGCAGCGGTGAACCATGTCTCAAAGTTACTTCCGTTTGGTTTACCGAAGACCTTCAGTAATTCTTGTTCCGAACTAATTGCAGTAATCTCACCTACAGGGCCCTTCTGGAATGCACCAGCAACGGCACCAATAGATGTTGCAACAGATGGAACAACATTAGTAAGGTCTACTTCTTTAACAAGAACGCCAGGCGATAATTGAAAAGGCATCTTTGTTTCTCCTATTACTTTATATTAAAGTTGTTCACTTCTCATATATTTATCAATTCTTAGTTTTCAAAACCCATTTTTATATGCACCATTGCATATAAATAAAACTATGACACATTACAAACAATACAAGGAAACCATAAAAGAAGTGACAAAGAGAAACTATCGTAAGAGAGTAATCTGGGTCAATGAATTCCTTGCAAATCAATCCTGTTGTAATTGTGGGGAAACCGAAACGGCTTGTCTTCAGTTCTACCCACATAATTCTAAAATACGTTCTCTGTCTAAACGTAAAGGTTTAAATGCACAATCACGACAAGAAGTTATAAAACTTATTGACCAATCTAAGATTGTGTGTGCTAACTGTTACCTTAAAATTGAAAACGATATTGTTGAGATTATATAGGGTTTTACCAATTTGTATCGTAGTTTCTCACAATAGGCGACCAACGTGTACCATATTCGTCAACCATTTCACCCACATTGCTATCTTCTAATCCATCAGTAAAGAAACCAAACGGGGCCATATCCTGTTCTAGTTGATTTTGATGTTCTAAGAACATCTTTTCTCTAAGGTCAATATCAGTAAGTTCTTTAAAATATTGTTGGTTTGTCATCCATGCAAACAACACACAACACATTGCAAGGTCATCTGTGTGTCCTTCTTCTGCCTGATACGATTGTCCATGTTGTACAAACGTAGATAATTCATCAATTAATTCGTAGTCGTTGATGACAAGTTTATCTGTCTCAACCATTTGTTTGAGATTTGAACACCCTAATGTTTTTACCGCCTTGGTTGTTCTCACACCAAGTTGGGCTTTACCACCAGAGAAACCTGCTCCAAGAATCTGACCAGCACGACCACGCATTGATGCCATAACTAGATTATCATATTCCAAGTCATACTGCATTGCAGTTGCGACCTGTTCTCCAATGTCATTTACCTCAATCATCACATATGCTTGATTGTATCCTCTTGCGACTTGATGAATAATTGTAGGGAACAGTAACGGTTTAATTTCATTGTTACGATATTTTGCAACAATCTTATATGGTAATTGTGTTACATCAAATACGATAAATGCAGAATAGTCGTTGTTTGTTCCTCTTGCAACGTCCGCTACTAGTGCGTATGTGTGTCCTTCTTTGGGGTTTTCATATACATCAATACCAGCGTTTCTTTGAATTGGGTCATCATAGTGAAATGATTTAATCTTTGTAGGATGTATGAGTGTATTTACAGAACCCAAAAACTCACATTCAAATTCACGATTGAACTGTTCTTGTGAGGTGTTTGCAATGGTTTCTTCTTTCCACTTTTCATCTCGGCCTGGCACTTCTGACCAGTGAACCTCAATGGGAATGTAAGAGTTTCTTTCTGTCTCTGCGTCACTCCACAATTTATAGAATAGATTCATTCCATTGGGTGTGGAAACAATAATCACCTTAGTTGATTTACCAGATGAAATTGTAGGATACACAGAACTAAAGAAGTCCTCTGCGACATTGTGCGGCACGAATGCGAACTCATCCAAGAATATCATGTTGAATGAACCACCACGAACTGCACTAGATGATGTGGATGACGCAACAATGCGTGACCCATTCTCTAAGTCCAATGAACCCTTGTTCCAAGACATAACGCCTTGTTGCAACCATTTCGGTAAGTTTTCATACGCAAGTTGAAGTCTTCCAAGAATGTCTCTTGCAGTTGCGGCCTTGTTGGCAAGGATTGCAACATTCATACTTGGGTTGAATAAAACGTAGTGTAGGATATAGGACACGATTGTAGTTGTCTTACCAGATTGTCTGGGTAACTTACATATCGTAAATCTGTTATTGTGAATAGTTCCAACCATCTCTTTTTGAAATGGGAACATATTAAATGGAACAATTCCCTCATCCAAGGAAACAATCTTGATGTATGTTTGACAGAAATACATGGGGTCTTCCATGCACTTCTTATACTCAAGAATCTGTTCCTGTGTCCATTCGACAGGAACATTTGCTTTCTTTAGAAGGGGATTGCCAAGATAATGGTTTGCATCAGTCATGCAAATATTTATTCAGATGCTGGTGCGGCACGCTCTTCTAAATGTTTTGCATATGCATCTTTAACTGCATCAGTATGAAACTGTGCAACCATTGCTTTTACGTCTGCACTTTCCCCAGATGAATCTGAGTCTGGTGCAATAGTATGTCTATGGAAACTTCTTGAAAGTTCCACACCGTCTTCTTCAATAATAGTAGCAGTTCTCACTTGAATGTTCTTGAACTCGCCTACTATTTCAATTTTATCTTGTTCTGTACGTTTTGTAATCGCCATTATTTTTCTCCTTTTGTCCACCCCTAGAATCCACTAGAGGTATAAAGTTATTTATTATACATCTGTTATATACATATAACTACCAATAACATATCCACCAGTTAATGCACCAGTATTAAGACTTTGAGCTCCGCCGCCGGTATTCATGTTAGTAAGTAAAATTTGGTCTGTTCCTATTCCACGCCCTGTTCCAGCATTTATTGTTCGTCCAAGACCACCCATCTCATAAAATGTTGCGCCATTTTCTACTGCATAACCGTGTGCTGTTGTTAATGCAAATGGCAACGGCCCTATTCTTAAATTGCCAGAACCTTGACTAGATACACTATTAATCTGGACAAAGAATGTTGTATAAACATATCTGCCTATTTTAGTATATGTTCCATTTTGGGCCCCATATGAAACTGTTGGATTTCCGCTAGACGCAGCGAACACAGGTGTCCATGTGCCTTCTTCATAATCATCCAAAGTGTTTGCTGTACCAGTACCACCAATTTTTAGTCCACCAGATAAATAAAGGTCTTTCCACCTAACACCAGAAACACCTAAATCCAAAGCATTGTCGTGATTTGACCCACCAGACTGAGCAGGAGCAATAGCTGCCTCATCTTTTAAAAGTTTAAATCCAGTATTTGTAGATACCAAATACATATTATCTGTTGAGTTAACACCAATCTGTCCAACAGTAGTACCACTATTTTGAATTGTTTGCGCTACACCGTTACCAGTTCTGTTTATTGTAACATCAGCAAGACTATTACTTAACGTAATATTACCAGAACCAGTTCTTGTTGTGATTGTATCTACTTTTATTGTTGACATTTATTTTTTCCTAATGTGATAACTTTATTTCCCAAGAACCATTTTCTTGATGAACACCAGCACCACCAAAATAATGCCAATCTAGTACATCATTGGCTGCACAAGTTACAGATGCAGTACCACCAGCTTGATAATAACTAGTCCCTGCTTCTGGAGCTCTCCAGCGTATCGCATTAATAAAACTGCCATTTTTATGTAAATCTACATGAGCAACACCATTTTGGGGATATTTAATGTAAAATACTGAAACTTGATATACACCAGCAACTGGACAAGTAAAATTATTATTGGAAGAATTCCAATGACTACCTACATTTTCTATGACTGTAAACCCAGTAACTTGATTGCCGGGCGAGTTAACAGTACTTCCACTACTGTTAATGTGACTAGATAATCGTAACCTTACAAATGGTTGACTTGGCATAGTTACAGCACCAGCAGTACTAATTAAAAGTCTATTTCCACCACCAGTTTCATCACGAATCACATATGCATTACCTTGGTCTGTTCGTATTTGTGTGGAATATGCTCTTGATGAATTTTTTAAACCATAAGTGGCATAGTTAGCGCCTGTACTTTCAACCCTTGCTTCTGGGTTTCCACTAGCTGTTTTTATATGAAAATCAATATCTGGACTTAAACCAGAACTAACTTTACCAATATTCCCAGAAAATGTAGAAACACCAGTAACACCAAGTGTTCCACCGACTGTTGCATTACCTTGTCCAGTAATATTTCCAGGCACCACAAGATTATGTCCAGAACCTAAACTTACGTTTCCAGAACCAGCCACGTTTTCAATAGTATCTACTTTAATCTTGGATGACATTTAACTTATCCTTAACCTTCTGCCATTTCAGGCTCTTTATTATTATCCATTGTATTCTTTGCAGTATCAACTACTTTTAGTTCAAACGCCTGAGCAACTTGTGCATCAGTTCCTACTGCAAGTGCAATAGAATTTGCATTACAATGTGCAACTAGAGCTGCGATAATTTCTTCTTGTGCAATACGAGCACGATTATGAATAGCGTTATCACACCAATTTTGAACTGAATAAGCAGCATACTCAAGACACTTTTCTTGTGTGTCTGATACTGTTACTTTAATCTCTGCCATTTTATTTTCTCCTATTTGAGTTTAATCTATTTATTCTATGCGAGCAGGTGAACAGAAAATATATTATTTTCATGAATACTATACATCGTTCCTAGAGAAAGGTACAAATTTATGTAGTCGTTAGCGTTCAAACTAATCACGCCGGAATTAGTAGCTCCACCATAGTTACTGGGCCCAGTAGATTCATTTGCTCTTAAAAATAAAGTACCATTTTTATGGAGTTCAAGTTCAAGTCTACCATTCCCAGCATTAGTAAGACACCCAAAAGACACAAAATATCTACCAGCAATTGGAGCAGTAAAACGACCATTTGATGAATTATAATTACTTCCAATATCATGTTCAACTGCACCACCAACGATATTATTTCCTGAGCTCACAGACGGAAACTTTCTAACAAGAAGACTAGGTTGATATGGCATTCTAACTGCCGGTGCAGTATGAGGACTTGAACCTTCAATTACAATAGCGGCGTTTCCAGCGCTTTGTGCATCATTCATCATACGAATGTTACCTTTACCATTCGCATCAATAAACATATTGATTGTCTTTTTATCAGTAGGTCTTGATGTATCTACTAATGAAAACTCTGCACCACTACCCTCTACATGAAACTTTCTTTCTGGAGCAACACCTACACCTAAATTACCAGTAACTTGAGTATTACCAGTAACACCAAGTGTTCCACCGACTGTTGCGTTTGATTGCACTGCAAGAGTATCACCAGACTCAATCTTGACTGTATTTGCGTCTGAACCAGATGTTGCACCAGCGATTGTTGTGACTGTAATTTTACTCATATCTATACCACCGAAAGTTCACCGTTGATTGTAAGTGTTACTCCACTCGCAATCGTTAGTGGGCCTGCGGCCAATCCATTGTTGTTTGCATCAATAGTTGCACTTGTGTTTAATTCGTTTTCATGTACACGAATAATATCTCCAGCACCACCAGAGGTTTCGCCCAGAAACTTACCACCACCAAGACCAGATGCACTAACTCTTTTCAGTGTCGATGCAGAAGTATCAAAGATAACAAGTTTATCACCAGATACCGCCTTGTCAACATCTGAGTTTGCAAGTGTAGTAGTTGCACCTTGGATTGCACCGTTACCTATTGTAGTTAATGTTGGCATTATTCTTTTCCTTTTAACATCTTTTGCAGTTCAGCGGTTGAACCGACAAACAATGCATTCGTTACATTCTTTGGTGCAGAGTTTGGAACTTCCTTGAGTTTCTTCATTTTCGTCTGAAGGTCACCAAGTTTTTCCGTTACGTCTGCAACATTCTTGATTAACTGACCAGCAACTTCATAAGACCGTGGATGTTCACTCTCTCTAGCAAGTTCAAGGATTCCATCAATTGCGTCTTGTCCTCTCTCCACTAACCTATAAAAGTTTTCTCTCTGATATTTATAATCATTGTCTGTGTCCTCTGAATCAGATTGTGGGGGAACAACCTCAGGCAAAGTTACTTGAGATTGAGTTGTTTCAACAACATCCGTAATTCCCAACACATTATCTAAAACATCATCAGAGGTACGCATGATAAACCTATGCTGGTTTCTGCGGCCAAGTTACATTATCCAACGTACCATCATCTTTTAATGTCGCATCCTTACCACCAGATGCTGCTGGAAGGTCACGAAGTTGTTGACGATATGTTTTCATATTGTCTGCCATGGTTACGTCAGAAAGTGCATGGAAATCTGTCTCTGCAAGTTTGGCATCTCTTTGTATACGAAGTTCTACCATAGGTGCGGCCGCCTCTAGTTTTGCTTTCTCATCTGTTACTTGTTTCCAAGTCACACCCCACTTTGAAGTGTCATCAGTTTCGATTGCAGAACCGTTTTCATCTGCACCAGTTACCTTGCGAAACATTTCTTTGAATTCATCTTCAGTTGTAGGTTCGCCACGAAGTACCCACTCCGTGATACCCAATGAAGATAATGCTTCTCCAATATTTGCCATTCTATTTTCTCCTGTTAAAATTCTTTCTTCTATTTATCCAATTAAAAATCCACTAAAAATTGATTCACTTTGAATTTGTGTTTGAACTGCACCACCACTTTGATGATATTCAATATATACAGTATCACTTGCAGTTAGTTGGTAGATATTAGCGTGTGTTGCCATAGTAAAGTCCACATCGGATGTAAATTCTTCATTCAAATCAATCGTATAAGTATCTAGTGTCGTACCACTGTTTTTCTTTATTTTTATTTGTACATATGCCCCAGCAGTGTCCAAGTTTTCCAATCTTAAATTATATTGTAATTGATAAATGCCAGTTATTGGTGCAGTAAAATAATAGTTCGTGGTGTGGTCAAAGTTACTACCAATATCAAATGTTTCTTGATTCCATTGAATTTTCTCGGCAGTATTATTAGAAATACTTTGATTTCCATTTCGACTAACCGAAAATGCTGGTTTTGTTGGTTGCAAAATACGACCACTGCTATCAACTGTCATTGCAGTAGTACCACCAGTGTGTGCGATATTTTGTACTTTTAATGTTGATGCCATATCCTATTCCTTACTGTGCGATTTCAAACAAGTTTAGTTGTGAAGCTGAACCATATTGACAAGCGTACATTGTTCCACCACTATCACCCTTAGCCATAGTAACTTTAAAATACAAAGTAGATGTTGTTCCAACAGCAGCTGTTAATCCAGATATTCCCATACAATCTAAATGAGAAGTACCAGCACCATCCATTGCAGTTTGATTAAGTCCACCTATTTGTGTGCCTGAAGTGCCACCAGAAGTGGTATTCCACCTAATTCTTCCAGAAAGTCTACCAGAACCACCATTACTTAAACCACCCACAGTGGCAATCGCTAAAATTTTAGATGTTGTGAATTTTGGTGTAATACTTGCTTGGAAAATAAAAGTTTCTGCATCTTGACTTGACCAAGAAACTTGAGTGCTATGATGTGCAAAACCAACATTAATAATATTACCAATCCCAACAATTGGTGTATCTGTTGCTTTTAGTGTCTTACCAGTAGGAATTGTAATCGTTGAACCACTTGCAGTGTTTAGATTGTTTACGAATAAAGTACTCATCCTGCTATCTCCATAAGTGTAATATTTGAACCAGTTGGTTGACTATCAAAAGTGGTATTGACTGTAAAGCTTGCACCACTAGCACCATAGTTTCGTGCAGCTTGAATTTTATATGTTGTTGCACTCGTGGTGGATGGTGAATCTAAATATTCAATCATAACAACATTACCTGTTTGATTATCACCGCCGCTGTATCCAACAGAGTGGATGTCACCATAAATTTCTGTACTACCTCTCATAATTCTGAGAGCACCACAGTCACTAACATTATTTTGATAAAAGGAAATCATACATCTAATAAGAACTTTACTGTCTGAATATTTTGGAGTGATAACTTGACTTAAGCCCGAAACGTCACTGAATACCCTTTCACCACTGGTAATTGCTGTTGATGTGGTGGTATTCGCCTGTAATACTTGCAAAACACAACCAGCAGGCATCTTAACATTTGCAGCTGTAGTTGCACCTTGGATATTATCTACTATTAATGTTGAACCCATTATCTATCCCCTATACAATCGTAAGATTTCCGTTGACTGTAAGGTTTACAGTTCCAGAAGTTGATACCGTCAAAGGCCCAGCACATGATGCATT
>Ga0181380_1000737_pt1 | contig 14599 bp, 19 predicted proteins | sample 3SPOviralmetaG_FD_130116 | JGI IMG/M metagenome (GOLD analysis project Ga0181380, IMG submission 130116) | Marine viral communities from the oligotrophic San Pedro Time Series (SPOT) site, San Pedro Channel, CA, USA - 3 SPOT_SRF_2009-08-19 | ecosystem: Environmental > Aquatic > Marine > Strait... | reverse complement strand
TGCGTTCAAGGACATAGGCAAGGAGAACGGAGTCTCTGAGGAAGTCGTATACATGATTAAGGCCAACTTCAGGTGATTGTATGAAATTCCAAGTGAAGGGTCCGTTGTCTGAGAAAGAGACAGTGACGGCTTTCGCAGAGCATGGGATAGAGTATGCGACTAGGGCAGAGAGATACAACAAACTTCAGGGAACCATGTTTGAATCCGCTCCTGCTAGGTATTACATAGCATACGCTCCTGATTTGGATGGCAAGCCTGTCGCTGTTCAGGGAATAGCACCGTATGAGGGTGTATATCTGCTAAGTGGATTGAAGAGTTATGCCAAGGAATCAGGACTACCTAGAGAACAGACAAGGGGTGCTGGTAAATTCATATCTGAGAAGGTCGTTGATTTGCACAGCAATAGACCCATCATAGGATATGCTTCTAGTGCTGGCCTACCTGTATTTACAGGACAGGGCTTCAAGGAAATGAAGTATCAGAATGGGGAGATTGTAGAGCAAGACGATGTGCCTGACGATGTGCTGCAAATTCTAGAGGGAGTCCAAGGTGGCTCATATACAGCAATAAGGAAACTATTCTACAGACCCGCTGTAAAGTGGTTCTATTACGTGAGGAAGGAGTAAAAAGTTCCAGCGGAAATATGTGATGAGTTGTGGGGGTGAATCATATGACATATAATTCAATATTCAAGAAAGGAAAAGACGAAGATGAGTTTGATGATGGGGAAACTAGAGAATTCGGTTTTCACCATGCACCACGTTTTTTTGCAGATGAGGATTTCGATAGGTATGTTAATTCTGTAAATGAGAGAAAGAGAAAAATGGGATATGATTTGAGTCAGGGAGATAAAAAGGATATTGAAAATGCCTTAATGACTCTAGAGAACCTAGCCTATGACAGAAAAAACGACAAGGATGGGAAAGTCTCTCCTAAGTTTAAAGAGAAGATGTATGTTATAGAAAATATATTTCAAAGACAGGAACAATCTATGCAAGATAACTTTCGAGAAATAAGAGCAAGTACGTCAGAACCCACATCAGATTGGTGGGACACGATAAAGGGGAAGAAGAAAAAGAAATCCACAGTCAATGCCGCAGGAAACTACACCAAACCCAAGATGAGGAAGAGGCTGTTTCAGAGAATAAAGGCTGGAAGCAAAGGCGGTCCTCCTAATAAATGGTCAGCGAGAAAAGCACAGAGGTTAGCGCGAGCATACAAGAACGCAGGTGGTGGATATCGTGACTGACTGGTTCTCCACAATCAAAGCGAAGAAGGATAGTCAGAGGGATTTATCCACTTGGACCGATGAAGATTGGGGAAGCGCAGAACAGCACAGTGCCAAGGAGAAAGGAAAGAAAGCACCTTCAAAGACGAAAGGAAGATACATGCCTAGAGCGACATACAAGAAGACACCTAAATCGACTTTGAGATATCAAGATGCCAAGAAGAGAAAGGGAAGAAAGGCTGGTAGGCAGAATGTCCCGACAGGAAAGAAATTCAGTCAGAAGTGATATTATGGTAGAGGAAGGATGGGTTGATACATTGAAGAAGGAAGTCATAGAGTATACTGTGGATAGAGATAGAACTCAAGAAATGCTGAGAGTGTTTGGGAAGGTAAGAACAGTATTGCAGGATATCATTGATAGGGTAGATGCCGATAATTCATTGAAGAATTTTTCAGATGCGGAAATAAAACTTTTGAAAGAAACACAAGCGAAAGTAGTGAGAATAGTAGGTGAGAAGAAATGAGTGATTACACAAAGCAAGTCGGTGGCATATTGACTCGTATAGGTTTTCTTGCTCTAGAGCAAAAAAAGGACATGTCACGTTTGTTAGACTTGGCAGAGAAGAATAAAGACATAGCCTTCATATCTATGCTAGAAGAGGCATTCAAGGCGACTAGGGAAAAGGAAGAGGTCATGCTCAAGATGATACAAGCACTACAACGAAGAGATGATATGAGATGAACTGGAAAGACACACTGAAGAAGAAACTTGACCCTGTGGGTCAGGAAGATGGGGATATAGATAATGACGGTGACAAAGACAAGACCGATGAGTATCTATTGAATAGAAGAAAGAAAGTAGCGGAAGAAATAGGCGGTTAGGGTGATTACCATTCCTAACTGGTTCGACATCCTGAAGTTCGATTTTACCTTTGACCAAGGTGATTCTTTTGGGTTTTATGACGAAGAGGAAGGTAAGGTCAATTTATCACGCTACAATAAAGACATTCAGGAAGACATTCAGGACGGAAGGAAATTTAAACCTAAGATTCCGAAAGATTGGAAAAAACTTAGCGATGGTCCCGGTGATTTTGAAAGAGAAATAATTGAGAGGATTATAGGTACTGGTATGCATGAAGATGTTCATGCAGCGATTTATGCTGGTAAACAACCCGCAGTAGTATTCAGAGAAATGTTCGCACCTTCACTTGAAGCGGCTATCGAAACTGTATTTCGACGGGAGTTATCAGGCAAACCCAACTGGGTTTCTATTATACGTTCTCCCGACCTTGCTAAAAAAGTGGACTTACAGATGCAGCAACCAATGCAGTCACTTGCATATTTTATCATGGTAGATGAGATATTTGCTACAGAAGCAGGATACGCATACAGAATGCCTCAATCTAAAAAATACATGACTAGAATATCAGATAGGGAGTTCTACGAAAATGAAGAAGCAAAAGCACCTTCAAAAAAAGAATTGGCGAATATGAAAATAGATATGTTAGAAGGAATGTTGTATAATACCATTAACGTAATGAAAGGATATATTTCTGACTATATTGATACCTTTAAAGAATTATGTCAGGAAATTGCTTTCCCAACTACAAAACAGAAGATTGGACAACTATTAAGACAAGACATGCTACCTCTTGGAAAGTATAATGAGTACAGTAATGCACCTAAAGAAGTAGTATCCGAAGACATAAGTATGACTTTCTACAATAGCCTACTTCCATTGATGATAGACTCTTTCTCTGAAATGGTAAATAGAAACATGAAAGCATTTGAAGAGAATACAATAAGCATTATTACAGATGCAGATGTAGATTTGATGGGGGATATTGAATGAATTGGTTCAACGTGCTGAAGAAGAACGAAGGTTGGACTGGTGAGTTGTCTGATAAGAAGAAAGGGCTTCTGAAGGCGATTCCTAAAATGAAAGTAGATATTCCCAAGTTCGACTATCCTGACAATGAGAAAGAGATTCCTGCTGTTTTGGCTGCTATGAAGGACAAGGAACTTGAGCCAGCCGAGATGAAGGAGACAGATGTAAATGCTAGAGACATGTTCTTCGATTTAGTCGATGATGAGGAAGAGGACTATTCAGATTTAATCAAAGATTTAGAGATATACACCATAAGGGAGAAAGTCAGGTACAACAGAGCAAGACCATATCAAGTGAGTGATAAGATAGAGAAACCGAAGACACACACCATTGACACACCTTCCTTCCCAAGTGGTCATTCAATCGAATCGTTTGGAATCGCTGTCGCATTAGCGCATAAGTTCCCTGACAAGAAGAAGGCGTTGATGGATGTCGCTGAGAAGGTATCAGATGCGAGAGTGGAGATGGGTGTGCATTATCCATCAGACAAGAAAGTAGGAAAGCAAATAGGTGAGATGATTGGTAGAGCATATATCAAGGAGGTGATGTCTTGACTTGGTTTGACATTGTGAAAAGAAAAAAACGTCATCCTGCTTTAGTTAGAGCAGGTGTCAGTGGATTCAGCAAACCAAAGAGAACACCTAAGCATCCGAAGAAATCTCATATCGTTGTAGTTAGAGATGGCGATAAAGTCAAGACGATACGATTCGGTCAGCAGGGTGCTGATACTGTCACGGAGAAAGACCCCAAGGGTAAGAGAAGAAAGAAGAGAGCATCATTCAAGGCTCGCCATGCTAAGAACATAAAGAGAGGAAAGACTTCTGCTGCTTATTGGGCTGATAAAGTCAAGTGGTAGGTATGGAAATAGAGAATCTAGATTTCGTCACGAAGATGGACATGGAGTTGTCGAAGAACTCCTTCCCATATTTCTTTCAGAGTCTATTGGGGAAGATGTTCCCGCCATACATGCAGGAATGGCTGGACTACATGGAGACAACAGACAGAACGGTAATCGTCTGTAGTCGTGACCACGGTAAATCAGTCTTCATGCACAGTTGGGTTGTATGGAACCTAGTGTTCCAAGAGCCACCATATCAGATGCTGTACATTTCATCGAACCAAAAGCAGACATTGGTTCACATGAGGGAGATAGACCGATACTTCAACCATCCAGCATTGAAACCATACAAGCCCTCTAGAGGTTGGGCAATCGGTAATATTCAACTCACGAATGGAAATGCTATTCTAGAGCGTTCCGTTGGTTCTCAGATTCGTGGTCTGCACCCGCAGGAGATTATCATTGACGACCCTCTGAAGGAATTCAGCATGTCAGGAATACAGAGAGTCACTGACTGGTTCTTCGGGGATATGATACCAACGCTTCACCATACATCGAAACTGCGAATGATTGGCACACCATTCACATACACGGATATATTCTCTCAGTTGGAGGAAAACGAGGCATACACCGTCAACAAGTATCCTTGTCTGAATTCTCTCAATGAACCGCTTTGGCCTGAGCGTTGGGACTATGATGCACTGATGCAGAGGAAGGCTGAGATAGGTTCTCTCAAGTTTACGAGAGAATACCTGTGTGTTCCCATATCCACAGGAACCGCGCTGTTCAACCCTGAGTTTGTAATGAAATGCAAGAACAAGGACTACGTTCTGAAACTCAGCAATAGGAAAGAGAAGGGATACAAATACTACGTTGGCGTTGACCCTGCCATATCCACAGATGGAGACTACAACGTCGTGGTTGTGTTGGAGGTGGATGATGAGATGAACAAGACCGTCGTTCATGTTGACCGCGCTAAGAATGTTGAATTCAGAGAGAACCTGAATAAACTGAGAATCATAGGGAAGATATTTGAGCCTGAGCAAATCCTGTATGAAACGAATACCTTCGCCAAGGCGTTCACACAGGAGTTGAGAAACATATCTGATTTGAACGTAAGGGACTTCGATACCACTCGAAAGAAGAAGCAGGAGATAATACTGAACTTGCAGATGAACATCGAGAACGGAAAGATGAGATTTCCATACGGGGATAATAACAGCAGACAGATGACTAACGTTCTGATTGAGGAATTATCCATGTTCTCCATAACCGACTCAGGTAGATTCGAGGGTGTTGGGGCGCATGACGATTTAGTCATGGGACTGGCTTTGGCGAATGCAGCAACACAGGGCGCAGCAGAATCTTTCATATTGCTGGATGATTTGGATATCTTCGATACTAAGCCGAGGCCACGACAACAAAGTGGATTAGGAATGATGGGGATTAACTTCTGAGAGGTGAGAAAATGAGTCAAACAGCAGAGGAATTACGACGACTCGCTGACCTTGAAGAAGAACGGGAAAACCTAGAGGGTGAGCAGAAGGAGATAAGAGACAACCTCAAATTAAAACAATCTTGGCTGAGCGAGCAAACTCTTGATAGCCATGAGAATATAGTAAAGAATTTCGCCAAGGAGAATTCCATCTCCCTCACTGATGCTCGTAGGAAACTGGATGTCGTCGTTAAGAGATATGAGATTGAAGGGAAGGACATACCCGATATAGTGAAGCAGATGAGGATGTTCAGAAGAACGCTCAAGGGAGAGAAGAGATTAGAGATGACCAAGGCAATCGATAATCTCATCGATGGATACAGTGACCATTTGGAAAAGAGCATAGATGAGATTTACTGGATTAGCAAATACAAGCCCGCTGTCAAGGACATGGTTCTCAAGGAATCTGACATGATAAAGATAAGCAAGATAAACGACTATGAGACAAGAGCGTCATTGGTTGATGAGGTGTGTAAGTATTGGGAGGCGAAACTATTCAGGAAATCTGTGAGCCTAGGGCCTGAGTACGCGCAGTATAGCAAGCAGATGTCATTGTCCAAGAAGGAATTCAAGAACATATACAAGAACTACAACACGAAGACGGTCAAGGATGTACTGAATGACACGATAACCAAGATGGTATGCGAGTCACCCGGAATATCATCCCGCGAGATACATGACAGACTACCTGATAATCTGATGAGGAAATCAACAGCACCCATGATTGCCAATATGACGAAGAAGATGAACATAACAAACGTCAATGGTCAATTGTTCAAATTGTCTGACGATATCAAGAAGGACATCTATGCATACACTGCTGCATTCATCGACTCTGATGGCTATATCACGATGGACAAGAACAACAATCCGCGTGTCGGTCTAGTTGCTACAGGAGACAGGGGGAAGGCATTCATGTTGGAGATGCAGAAATCACTAGGAGGCAGATTGCACCTAGATGAGAAGTCACCGCAGGATACCCGTCTGATAAACAGATTGAACTTCTACTCGCAGAAAGACGTACAGGACTTGCTGACCAAATGCAGACCGCACTTCAGACTCAAAGCAGAGCAAGCCGACATACTCTTGGAGTTAATCAAGATAAAGAAGGGATACAAGAAGGAGTCTTGGGCCAAACCTAGGATATCGGAGTTGTTCAAGTTGATGAAGTATGAGAATCACAAGGACAACAGGAAGTTCGATTGGGGAAGATACGATATAGACTTGGACAATATAGCCAAATACAAGGAAAACACTAAGATGAATCTCATGGGTGAGTTGGATACGGTCAAGAAGGGCGATTTGGATGAAGCCATTGATGACCTAGAGGAAATCACAGATGAATACGAATTGGATGACGATGAGTGGTCAAGTCTAGATGACGCCAGTGATTTTCTCTTCGAGCATAAAGGACCGAACAAGGAAGAGTGATTTGAATGGTTGAAGAAAAAAGAGGATTCTCCATAACGAATCTATTCAGAAGGACTACTCCTAAGCCCGGAGATAGAACAGTATTCAATCCGGGGATACAGGAAAAAGACCTTTCCTACATGATTACTTCACCTGTGATTTATCATGTAGCAAACCAATCAATTGTACTTAGGACATGTATCACTCAATTGAAGAATGAAATTTTCAGAAGGGGATATCACTGGGAAGAGAAGTTCACAAGGAAGTGCAGGTCATGTGGGAAGGAACACCAAAGACCGACAGATGAGTGCGTCGAATGTGGGTCTACTGATTTACTGAAGCCTGACCCGAAGCAACTGAAATACATAGAGAAGTTTCTTGATGGCAGTGTCAACAAGGCAGAGCAACTCTTCATCGAGGTTCTGAAGGAAATGGAAGACGACCTCAACATCATGGATGATGCATACTTAATCATGGTCAAGGAATACTTCTTGGACAATAACGGAGTAATCCGTATGCATAAGATAAAGGAGATTTTCAGAGGCGACCCTGTGTCCATGCACATATACGCCGATGAGATGGGAGAGAGAGGCAATAAGGGATTCACATGCATAAAGCACAGGGACTTCATCACAGAAGACCCCGGTGGAAGATGCGAGACATGTGGTGGAGGTGTCTCGCTCTATCCAGTGTACTATGTCAATAGGGTAAACGGGATGGAGCAGTATTATCTCAAGAACGAGGTATTACATTTCAGTAAATACTCACCCGGAAGACTGTATGGGCTTTCTCCTGTCATCACCCTGTTCAATGCCATTACCACATTGATTGCGATGGATAACTACGTCAACTCATCATACACGAAAGCAAGAATGCCAAGAGGACTACTCGCTGTTCAGACGAGGAACATAGAGTCGATGAAGTCCTTTTGGAGAGGGGTAAAGGAACGAATGGAACAAGACCCGCACTTCATACCTGTCATGGGTATAGAGGGAGAGGGCGGTCAGGGTTCCGTCGAGTGGATTAAGTTCATGGATTCACTAAAGGAGATGGACTACATCTCAGTCAAGGATGACTTGAGGGATAGGATATCCGCATTCTATGGCGTAAGTAAAATCTTCATGGCAGACAACTCTTCCAGTGGTGGGTTGAATAACGAGGGTATGCAGATACTTGTCACCAATCGTGCTGTTGAGATGGCTCAAACGATATGGAACAATTACGTTTTCCCATACATAACAAAGGAGTTCGGAATAACAGATTGGGATTTGAAACTACCACCATCCGAGGAAGAGGATGAGATTGCCAAACTCAGGAAGAGAGAGATAGAGGTCAATGTGGCAGCGTCGATAAAGAACCTAGGATTCGAGGTTGACATGGATGATGAAGGCAGATTCATCTTTTCCAAACCTGAACCAAAGCCTGAGCAACAAGGTCCGGCAGAAGAAGACAAGGCAATAGAAACAGACCCATTTGCAGGAACTGATGTTGATGCAAGTCAGTTAGGACAATTACAGGAACAGCAGTTGATGGCTGCAAGTAAACCACAAGAGAACCCACCTGCAACAAGGAATAAACCGTCTATGGAAACTGGTCCTGACAAGAGATTCACAGGACTACCTAGAGAAGCAGGGAATGAAAACGTTGATTCACGAACAGAGAGGCGCGTAGGCTGATGGGAATCGTTGCGGCTATGGTGAAGGACTTAGAACATCTAGAAATAGTAAAGCGATGGAAAGAAGAATTAGAAGCACTATACGCAGAAGAGGATAGGAGGAAAGAAGAATGACAGAGAAAGGAGTAAAGGAACTACAAAGAGAATTAAAAGCAGCAGAGATGCGACAGAGGGCAGAGCAAAGAGAAGTAGTCACGAAGAATCGTGACTATTCCATGTATGCTGGACCTGAACCGGGACAGGAGAGAAATACCCATCCCGGTACAAGGGACATACCCGATGTAATCACAATGCCCAAGAAGAGGCCATTGAAGAAAGAGAACATCCCTTGGTGATATTATGAGTTGGACCTCTATCTTGAAAAAGACAGAGGCGAAGTATGTTCCATCTAACGATAAGTCGGAGAAACAAGACGAGAAGTTCAAGGATTTCGATGATGAAGACAATCCGATTTTCCTCACACCGGCAATAAGAGTGGATGTAGAGACTAAGACATACGAAGAAGAGGTCTTCAAGCCCCGTAAAGAAGGCCCCGGTAAAATGAAATTGACTAGAGAGAAAAAAGTCAAATCAATAACGAGGGACGATGAAAAGAACTATTTCGGCCTTACTTTCAAAGAGAAGGTAAAGGAAATAAAAGACGGCAAGATTAATTTTGTAAGGACGCTTGACGGTAAGGAAGTACAGAAAGAAACATACCGTAAATATGATGAAAGCCAATATAACAAAATACAACAGCGGTATCAATCTCTCATCGATGATGAGGATAGAAATTTATCTGAGGAACAGATAAAATCTCTCATGGAGGGCTTTGTTAATCAAATATTCTTCAATCGACTAGACACTCTCCCTACAGATACTGAGAGCAGGAAGAGAATCAAAGAAGCACAGGATAAGATGAAGGATAGGTCGGAATCACAGAAAACACCTGAGATGGCAAGAGGAAGAAAGGAAAAAGAAAAAGAGTCCAAGTTAGAAGAATACTCTAACCTGATTGGTAAAATAATAAATTCATATTCGAGCAAAGAGGAATTGACTAAAGGACTTTATCGAGATATCATCAACAGTCGCAAGATATACTCAGACATTCCCGAAAAGGAAACCCAAAGAAAATTAGATATGTTCTCACTTGATATAATCGATGACTTTGAGTTATTGAGGTCATTAGAAGAAAGACTATCCAAGGATAAAGAATCCGAGGGGTTCTCAGAAAACGATAGGACTACTCTACGACTGCTAACTAAACTATCAAGACGATATGCAGGGGGGCTTAGCGGGTATGATGTAATCCAGAAGATACACAGAAAAATACCCGAACTGAATCCAATGAAGATGGATGATAATTTGAGGCGGGATGTGTTGTCTTCCATGAAACCGCTGAAACAGGAGATTCCTGAACTAGAAGAAAATCTGACCAAACTAAAAGCATTCACATATCTAGATAACGAAAGTGGGGTAGAGAGCCTCATCGCATTGAATGAAGATGTAGAGAGCCAAACAGATTCCTTGGAAGACAGCAACGAGTTCGTTGAGATGGAAGAGAGCAAGAGGAAATTGAAGACGGCAAGAGATTCTCGCGAGAGACTATCCAAGAAACATATTCGATATCGTGATATGAATACTGAACAACTAAATAGATTGAGACAACTCAAAGAATATGATGTTCCCTCAGATGAGGAAATGCAAGAACACAAGAAGGATTTGGCTAAGAATAAGAAAACCATAAGTCTCTTGAGGGATAGAATATCTGAATTAGAGCCTGTTATCAGAGCAAAGACTGCTCAGATAAAGAAGAACAAGAAAATACTACTAGGTTTCGAGCAACAGGTATCGGGAGTCCTTGAGGGAATAATAGATTATCTGGATGAACTGGAAGAAGAGGGCAAGTTCTCAGATGCTAGTAAATTTAAGAATATCCTAGAGGCTTATGTTACTATTGCAGAAGAACTAAACTTATATGTCGATAAAGATGCAAGAGATTACATGGTCTTGCTGGACGCGAGCAGTCGTCCCTTGAAAGACCTTGATTTAGATGCCATGTTGAGGGAGGTGAAGTCAGATGAGTAACTGGATGGAAACAATAAGGAAGGACAACTCGCCTATATTGGAGAAACTAGACTCCAAGATGAAGAAAAAGGTCAAGAAGACCCTTCAAGCATCGCAGCCCACTGAGTTCTTCGGACAGGACTTCACAAGACTAGGGGAACTACTGGAAACAGTAAAGTCAGTAGGCGTGGAAAAGAGAGAGAATAAGAAAATTGAGGCGATGGAGGAAAAGAACCTTGACATAGTTGCCAGTGCAGCAGAGTTGAGGAAGGACTATGAGACTCTGTACAATCAGATTCGCAGTATGATTTATCCTAAGAAGAAAGGTGATTTGAATGAGTGAAGGAAATGAAATGATGATGCTCTTGAAAGAGTTAGTCGATAAAGTCAAACAATTAGAGAAAGCCGTATACGACAAGGACAACCTGCTGATGAAATCAGGCTATGTTGTTGTCGATACCCCAACTCCAAGCATGTCTAGTAATGGTGTGCCGATGGGCGATAACATTTCCAAGATGTCTTGGGATGACATACACAAGATGGTGGAGAACGTAAGGTGATAGTATGATACCGGAGAGAGTAACTATTGAAGAGAAAGCGAGAGAGATGATAGCGAAAGCAAAGGTAACACTTGACCACTATCAACATCTAGGTCAAGGAGAGGATGTCACTGGGGAAGAGGTCAAAGTGAAAAGACCCACAAAGAATCCCAAAGAAGAGAAAGTAGAGAATCCTGATGCTGGCGAAGTAGTAGAAGGGTAAGACATGACCACTTCAGGAGTTGCGTTTGAGAAAGACGCAGCGTTTACGAAGCGAGTCCTTGATGTCTTTGAGAAGATACGCTTCTCCTATCTCTCGGCGTTGCAAGACCCGAAGGAATACAGGAACGAGTGGAAGAACGCAGTCAAGACTGTGAGAAAGACATTCGATGACCTGAATGACTTCACCCGCGAGATGAAGAAGTTCGTGGATGACAAGTATCTCTTCGATAATGAGGTGGAGAACCCGACCAGCATACAGGCGAAGAAACTGTATGATGACATAAAGAGAATGAGATTCTCATCCAAGAAAATAAGCGACCCGTTCAGCGAGCAATTGGGTGATAATGTCCTTGATGAGTTGCTAGAGAATGAGAGCATGATGATTGCCTTCTTGCATTATGCGATAAGAAGCGAGACACTCCCGATAAAAGACAAAGCATGGAAGGAGCAGGGTCTGAAGCCCGACGAGATAACATCAGGATACAAGGGACTGGATTTGAAAGTCGATGATATCGCCCTATACATAATGGAGCATTATGGTGAGGGGAAAGATACTGAGAGAGTTGAGTCCAAGGTCGATGCAGCCATGAAGAAACTAGAGAAACTATATTTCGAGAATCACACAGAGGAAGAGTGGAAGAACCTAGTTGCTCTAGATAATAAATTGAAGAAGTCGGAGGAAGAGAAATCAGAGGTTGATTTCTACATACCAAACAAGCCGATGTATAGGATATTCGAGATAGACGATATGAAATACATCAAGGGCCTCTCAGGTGAATTCGTCGTGCAGGAGAAATACGACGGAATGAGGATTCAGATACACAAGAAAGGCAGTAATATCAAAATATTCTCATTCAATAAGAAAGACATCACGGACAAATGCAAAAAGCAAGTCGATGAGTTGAAGAAGAAGCATTTCGGTGATTGCACATTAGACGCTGAACTAGTTGGATTCAAGGGAGAAGAAGCAGTCCATCGTGTCGATGTAGTCACTCATATATTCAAGAAAGAGGTTCCTGAGTTGGAACTGAAGGCACACGTATTCGACATCATGTACCATGAGGATAGGATTGTGGCGGAGGAACCCCTGAGAGAGAGGATAAACGTCCTGTTCTACCAATACTCACAACACTCAACCGAGAATCTAGCATTCCCCTCCAAGAAGGATACGAGGATAGCAGATTCCATCGAAGAGGTGAATAAATACTCTGAGGATATCATGGAACTACCCGCATCTGAGGGAGTGGTAATCAAGGATATAGAGTCAACATACTATGTGGGGATACAGAAGAACCCCAAGTGGATTAAGTGGAAGAAGTTCGTTGACTTGGATGTCGTGGTGCTTGACAAGAAGAAGACGAACAGCAATCTCTTCTCATACTCATTGGGCATAGGGCCAGTAACCGCTGAACAAGCGAGAGAGAACAAAACAGTGGATATGGATGATGTCGCATATATCCCTGTAGGCAGGGCATTGAATACGAAAGAGTCTGTCGATGTGGGTTCAATCGTGAGAGTGAAGGTAGACGAGGTTAGAAGAAACGGCAAGGGATACTCACTATACTCTGCCAAAGTCATAGAGATACCTGAAGTGAAGGAATCAGACAAACTACAGACGTTGGAGTTATTGGCTGATGAGAGCAAGAAGTCTCTCATAGAGGAATCGAAGGACTACTCTGTCAGGATGGAGGGACTGAAGAAAGCGATAGTCACTGATGGAATACACGGCGATGCTGAGATAATACTCAAGTCGGACTTGGATGGGTTTCAGGTATATGGCATCGAGGGAGATGACCTGATGGCTAAGAATGCCCTATACGACATAGACATATGGAAAGAGGAACTCACTGAGGTAATCAAGACCATACGCTCAGAACTTAGAAATGGAATATTTCAATTCTTAAAAGAAAAGGGTAAGCCAATGCCATACAAAGACATTCTAGAATTTGTCAAGGAAAAGCACGAAGATAAGTTTGAGGGATATGCTTTTGATGGCGACCAAGAGAAGTTCAAGAAGTGGATGATGAATCAGAATCATTTCGTATATGATAAGGCAAAGGACACATTCGAGGAAAATGAAGAGGTCATTGCGAAGGACGCTACTCAGAAGATGGGGAAGTTCGTCGTTAACAAGAGGAAGGATGACAACCTAGACTTGGTTCTAATGTATGATGACATGAGATTCGGTTGGACTATCGATATAGAAGACACCGAGGATATATTCAATCTGTTCGGCAAATCGAACAAATACCCTGCCGAGATATCCACTAACCTACAGGGCGGAGACAAGTTAGACGAGGGGGAAGTAGAGTTCGGGGTGCAACGGCATGGGTATCATGAATACAGATTGAACGGTGACAAGTTCAAGACAAGACTACATGCTAGAGTAGTTCCTATAGACGGAGAGGATTCTTGGATTGTATTCACAGGGATAAAGCAGGAGATGCTGGATTCGTCAGAAGATGATGGTTTGATTGACATAACTAAGGATAGGAATAAAAAGTTAACACTATCTAATGGTGAGTGACGATTCTATTAAATACCATAAATGTAAATAAGCGCAATCGTGCTAGAGCAACCGATTAGAATTGTTAGGCAAGTCGAGACAGACTTCTCTATTCTAAAAGCCGATAATCTAGTAATAGGTGGCTATGCTTCTATAGAGGTAGTTGACAAGCAAAACGACCTAATAACACTAAAGGCTCTAAATGAGGCTGTAGTGAAATTCATGGATGACAAGAAGTTTAGGAACGTCATGTCGAACCACTCCAATGTTCAGGTAGGAGAGGTAATAGAGTCCTACAGAGATACCAACGGAACTGTTCACAAGACCCATGTTGATGATGTTGGGTTCTATGTCGTAATAAAACTAAGAGATGACATAGAGAAGGCCAAGGAAATATCAAGGGGAATCCGAAAGGGAACCCTACGCTCTTTCAGCATCGGTGGTCAGGCACTATCGAAGCAGAAGAGGAACAACGACGAGTTTGGGGAGTATAATGAAATCGACAAACTCGAACTACACGAAGTCACAATTTGCGAGAAGGGCATAAACCCCGAAGCAAAATTTGACGTATTGAAAGAAGACAAAGGTGAAAAAATGACTGAGAAGTTAGAAAAAGCCCTTGCTGAACTCAGTACCTTGATGAAAGAGGTTGATGCCCTTTCAAAAGAGGAACCCATGGACGAGAAGGCCATGATGGATGAGAAAGCAATGGGTGAAGAAAAAGAAATGATGATGACTGAAAAAGAAGACGA
>Ga0181380_1000733_pt1 | contig 14656 bp, 24 predicted proteins | sample 3SPOviralmetaG_FD_130116 | JGI IMG/M metagenome (GOLD analysis project Ga0181380, IMG submission 130116) | Marine viral communities from the oligotrophic San Pedro Time Series (SPOT) site, San Pedro Channel, CA, USA - 3 SPOT_SRF_2009-08-19 | ecosystem: Environmental > Aquatic > Marine > Strait... | reverse complement strand
GTCAGGGCAGAGTTAGAACGCAGACTGGCGGCAATGATGGGCGGCTGATCGTCACATGGCTAAAAACTGTCATAACAGTGGCTTATGGGGCGCGGCTAACGTGATACACGAGGGGGAGACACCCCACCCACCCCCGACCCCCCTATATGCATGACCCACATACACACGCTGACTACATGATGTTCCACTCAACCGAATATCCCCCAGAAATCTTTTCAGGCCCATGCACTGATAAAAACTGCCGTAGAAGCTCGTCAGAGGACTTTTGCATCAAATGTGTGATGACACTACCTGAAGTGGAGGAATGGCCCTCACTGACGCCTGAAGAGGCAGGAATGCTATCTTTAATAGTGTTTGATCGGAAAGTAGCGCTTTGGGAGCTATGGGAAGTGCTAAGTAGCCCTACACAGCACTAGCATTTAGTGGTTTGCAGATATAGTCAACTGTTTGCCAGTTCCCGTCTTGAGGTATGTTTTGATACTGCACTAGCATGTTAACGCATTCTTTCTCGGTATCGAACCACTGCACATCTTGTGTGCGGCATTCTCCGTTCATGCATACAGTCAGTAATATATGCCAAATAATTTTCATAGCCCCCCCATAGTGATTTTCTGCTGTAGGGCGAATATTGTATCATACTACAAATCTTCAAAGAATAGAGGCTAGGAATCCTACCCCCATAGGAATATTTCCCTACTAGTTCTTCTAACTAGTTATATATATATATACTACTATACTAGTTAGAGAGGCATTGATGCTATACACTAGCCCTGAGCCATTAGTCTCCCGATGGCTCCGAGAGGGGTTGAGCGATTTCTCCACGCTCCCCCTTTCGTCATCTTTTTGGGGACAGGAGAAAAAATGTCAAACAACATAATACAGTTCCCCGGCAAGGAGAAGCTGAACGATCTGGACTTAGAGCCTAATGATATGCTAGAAGCAATCATGGAGGAAGTGGAGATGACCGAAGCTATGGTTATTGGCTGGACTAAAGATGGAAATCTTTTTCTTGGCACCTCTCATGGTAAGGCACCGGATATGTTGTTCTTGATGGAGCTTGCCAAGACTGTTCTGATTGACAGATGCATAAGCGATGATTGATGTCAGCAATTGATTCTGTAAAATCCAAGATATCTAAACTGCCACCGAAGCAACAAGAAGAGCTTTTAGCACTTTTTGCGGAGCTTGAAGAAGCGGAGAACGTAGAGAACTCCAGAATAGACTTTTTAACATTCGTAAGAAAAATGTGGCCTGCCTTTATACCGGGGAGACACCACTCAATAATGGCTGACGCATTTGAGCGTGTGGCAAAGGGCGAACTAAAGCGTCTGATCATTAACATGCCACCTAGACATACAAAGTCTGAGTTTGCATCATATCTATTCCCAGCTTGGTTTTTGGGGCAAAATCCGGAAAAGAAAATAATCCAGACGGCACACACTGCTGAACTGGCAGTCGGGTTTGGTCGTAAGGTGCGTAACCTCATCGATCAGGAAGACTTCCAAAAAGTGTTTCCGGGCATAAACCTATCTTCCGACTCTAAAGCGGCTGGTAGATGGAACACAAACAAAAGAGGTGATTACTTTGCTATTGGTGTGGGCGGTGCCGTTACTGGTAAAGGTGCTGATGTACTCATTATTGACGATCCCCATTCGGAACAAGAGGCGGCATTGGGGGCTTACTCCCCAGAAGTCTACGACAAAGTATACGAATGGTACACATCTGGGCCGCGACAGAGACTCCAGCCGGGCGGAGCCATAATAATTGTGATGACTCGCTGGAGTGTCAGAGACTTGACGGGCCAGATAGTCAAATCATCCACCCAAAGAGAGGGCGTAGATGAGTGGGAAGTTATAGAACTACCAGCAATTATGCCGTCTGGGGATCCTTTGTGGCCTCAATTCTGGCCCTTAGAGCAGTTGGAGTCACTAAAAGCCGAACTTCCCATATCAAAATGGTCTGCTCAGTACCAACAAGACCCAACTTCAGAGGAAGGTGCGCTAATTAAGCGCGAATGGTGGAAAGAATGGGAGAATAGTAGCCCGCCAGCCTGCGAAGCCATCATTCAAAGTTGGGATACGGCGTTTTTGAAGACGCAAAGAGCAGATTATAGCGCTTGCACCACTTGGGGAATCTTCAATTACCCAAATGAAACTGGCGAAACAGTGCCTAATCTGATACTCTTGGATGCATACAAGGAAAAATTGGAGTTTCCAGAGCTAAAAAGGGCCGCATACGAAAAATATTGGGAATTTGAGCCAGATCAGATGATTGTTGAAGCGAAAGCCGCTGGTTCCCCCTTGATTTTCGAGCTTAGGGCTATGGGAATACCCGTAACAGAGTTTACGCCGTCTAGGGGACAGGACAAAATTGCCAGAGTTAACGCAGTCACAGACTTATTCGCATCTGGGGTCGTTTGGTGTCCACCAACCAGATGGGCTGAGGAAGTTGTTGAAGAGTGCGCGGCATTTCCCGCTGGAGAAAATGACGATCTCGTTGACTCTACAACACAAGCACTACTCCGCTTTCGACAAGGGGGGTGGATACGAAGTGCGATGGACGACTGGGATGATGAACCACAACTCTACAGAAGAGCAAAAGCAGAATACTACTAGCGTGGTAGTTAGGTATGTTATTCACTCTGAAGTAGAGCATTACAAGCAGATGGGGTGGAAGCTGGGAAATGATCTCAGCCACTGCCATCATGGGCAATATGCTGTTATCATGCAAAAGGGCAACTTTTAAGGTATTTTATTATGGCTGTAGAAAAACAAATTGAACCGTCTCCGCTAGAGGCTGATGATGACGTAGGCCAAGTTCAGGTCGAAATAGTTAACCCAGATGCCGTTTCTATTCAGGATGAAGAAGGTGGCATGATCATCGACTTTACTGGTGATATCGTAGAAGATATCGTGGGGCCAGCGCATGATGATAATCTAGCAGAGTACATCGAAGAAGACGAATTGATGTCTATGGCCTCGGAGATTATCCACGATTTTAATACAGACCGTAACTCAAGATCTGACTGGGCTAGCGCCTATGTCAAAGGACTTGATCTTATGGGAATGAAAATAGAAGAAAGAACACAACCTTGGCAGGGTGCCGCAGGCGTGTTCCATCCAGTTATGACTGAGGCTGTTGTAAGATTCCAAGCACAAGCAATGGGGGAGTTGTTTCCTGCGTCTGGGCCTGTCAGGACTAAGGTTCTTGGGGAGAAGAAGAAAGAGAAGATTGATCAGGCAAAACGCATAGAAGATGAAATGAATTATCTTCTAACGGAAGAGATGACTGAGTACAGAGATGAAACGGAGTCTATGCTGTTCCGTCTTCCCCTTGCCGGATCTTCTTTCAAAAAAGTTTATTATGACCCGCTTCTAGAGCGACCAGTTTCCATGTTCGTTCCTGCTGAAGATTTTGTAGTATCCTACGGATGTTCAGATCTGGCTACATCACCTCGTTACACTCACGTTATGAAAAGAACAGCCAATGAAGTTGCGGAACTTCAGGTAAATGGTTTTTACCGTGACGTTGATCTTCCCGCACCCGAACCAGATTATTCTGATATTCAAGAAAAGTATGATGAGATTGAAGGCGAAACAACCACACTAGAGGACGATGATCGCCACACCATTCTTGAAGTTCATATTGATATTGATCTTCCAGAGCCGTTTGAAGATAGTGACGGGCTTGCTAGGCCACACATTATTTCAATAGATAAGTCATCCTCTACAATTCTATCAATTAGGAGAAATTGGTATGAGGACGATATTAAGAAGCGTAAAAGACTCCACTTTGTTCACTACCGCTACTTACCGGGACTTGGGTTCTATGGAACGGGTCTTATTCATCTTATTGGTGGTCTTGCTAAAAGTGCCACAAGTATTCTTCGTCAACTTATTGATGCGGGTACGCTCTCTAATCTCCCCGCTGGTCTTAAAGCTCGCGGATTGCGTATTAAAGGGGACGATTCGCCTCTCATGCCGGGCGAGTTCCGTGATGTGGACGTACCGGGGGGTGCAATTAGGGATTCGATTGCATTCCTTCCTTACAAGGAGCCATCATCAGTATTATATCAATTGCTCGGAAACATTGTGGAAGAGGGGCGAAGGATTGGCTCCGTTGCTGATGTGCAAGTTGGAAACCTCAACCCGCAAGCTCCAGTCGGAACTACGCTCGCGTTGATGGAACGTAGCATGAAGGTTATGTCTGGTGTTCAGGCAAGGCTTCACGCTTCTTTGAAAAACGAACTTCGCTTATTATCAAAGGTTATAAAAGATAATATGTCTGAAGATTATCTTTATGACATGGATAGCGAGTTTAACCGTCAGGAAGATTTTGACGACAGAATTGATGTTATTCCTGTGTCAGATCCAAACGCGGCGACAATGGCTCAAAGAGTTGTTCAGTATCAAGCCGCAATGCAATTAGCACAACAGGCACCACAGCTTTACGATATGGGAAAAATACATCGTCAGATGCTAGAGGTTCTTGGAATCAAGGATGCTGATGAGATTATTAAGTTGCCTGAAGATATAGCGCCGAAAGATCCTGTATCAGAAAATATGGCTATTCTAAAACAAGAGCCAGTAAAGGCCTTCAAGTATCAGGATCACGAAGCGCATATAGCTGTGCATATGTCAGCAATGCAAGATCCAAAGCTACAAGAGATTGTCGGTCAGTCACCTTTCGCGTCAGTTATTCAGAACGCTATGTCGGCTCACATTACTGAGCATATTGCATTCCAGTACCGCCGTGAAATTGAGAAACAACTTGGTGTAGAGTTGCCTGATGAAGATCAGCCAATCCCAGAAGATGTAGAAGAACAAATCTCTAAGATGTCAAAAGACGCCGCAGAGAAGTTGCTTGGCAAGAATCAAGCAGAGCAACAACAGCAACAGGCTCAACAGCAACAACAAGATCCTGTGGTTCAGATGCAACAGCGTGAACTGGCTATAAAAGAACAGGAGCTTCAGCATAAGATTGCTATGGATATGGCAAGGCTGGATCAGCAAGAGGTTAAAGATGCCGCGAACATGGCTCTACAGAAAACCCGTCTTGAGTCAGAAGAAAAGCGTGAAGGCGCTAGACTTGGGTTGAAAGCGGCAACTGAGCTTGATAAAGAAGAGCGTAAGGATAAAAGAGAAGGGGCCAAAATTGGTCTTGATATAGCACGGGAGATGACTGTAAATGAGGATGAGTGAACAATCCATGTTTAAACCCTTTAAGGATAAAATAAGGGGTTACATGAATGATATAGCGGATCACATGGCTGGCGGAGGATGCGCTGATCATGAAGAATACATTAGATTAGTCGGTAAGGTTGAGGCTCTAGCGTTGCTAGAAAGAGACTTAATTGACTACGAAGAGCGATTTATACAGGAGTAGGGCTTCCGAACTCTATTTTCTTAGTGTATCTTATCGTAAGTGGAGAACAACTGGGACAAGCCCAGCAAGGTACTGTGAGCCTTATATCACTGCAAAAGGAACAGAAATGTATTCTGCAAAAAAGGAAGTCGATCAACAGGTCGCAACTAAAATACCAGAACCTACTGGTTACAAGCTCTTGATTAAACCACTTGATGTAAAAGAAAAGACTGATGGCGGCATCTATATGCCAGACGCTCTAAAGAGCGCAGAGCAAACAGCTTCCGTTATTGGCTTTGTCGTTAAAGCAGGCCCAGATGCTTATGGAGACTCTGATAAGTTTCCTTCAGGGGCTTACTGCAAAGAAGGCGATTTTGTAATTTTTCGATCTTATTCGGGAACCCGATTTAAGGTGGAGAAGCAGGAATTTCGTCTGATTAACGATGACACTGTTGAAGCAGTTGTCGAAGATCCTAGGGGGTATGCAAGAGCATGAATAACCAAGCGCTAAAAGAAGAAGTTGAATTAGAAGAAACTTCTGAACTTGAAATAGATATTATTGAGGACGTTCCTGAGCAGGAAAAGCCTCGCAGACCTGAAGGCACAGAGCCTCAAATTCCTGACGATGATGAAGTCGCTAACTATAGTGAAGGTGTGCAAAAGCGCATTAAACAGTTGCGGTTTGAGTATCATGAGGAAGAAAGGCGCAAAAAAGAAGCTGTTCGTCTACAAGACGAGGCAGTGAATTACGCCAAGACCCTTCAGGAAGAAAATGAAAAGCTACGCAAAACCCTTGAAGAGGGTGAGGGTATGCTGGTTAATCAAGCCAAAACTCGCGTTGAAGCTCAGATGGAGCAGGCAAAGCGAGACTATAAAGAGGCTTATGAGACTGGTGATCCTGACGCGATCATAGCGGCTCAAGAAAAGCTAACCAACCTTAATCTGGAGAAGAACAAGGTTGAAAGCTATAAAGTTCCAAAGCGCCAAGCTCCGGAAAAAGCTCCTGTCATGGAGACAAAAGCAGAAGAAGCGCCTCAAGTAAGGGAGCCTGATGCAAAAACAAAAGCATGGGCTGATGAGAACCCTTGGTTTGGCGATGATTCTGAAATGACAGGATACGCATTTGGCGTACATGAAAAATTAGTCAAGCAAGGCCTGAACCCTCAGACCCAATCTGACGATTATTATAAGGCGATTGACGAGTCTATGCGTCAGCGCTTTCCAGACAAGTTTGATGTGCAAGAAGTTGAGGAAGCACCTGTACGTCAAACTGGTTCCGTGGTTGCCCCCGCTACTAGGAGTGCAAAAAAACCACGCAAGGTGCAACTGACCTCAACGGCTGTCGCTCTCGCCAAGCGATTGGGCCTAACCCCAGAGCAATATGCGGCGCAACTTATGAAGGAGCAATCCAATGTCAGATAGATCAAACCGTCAGTCTAAAACCCGTGAAACCACGGAGCGCAAAAAAACTTGGACTCGGCAGTCTATGTTGCCCACACCCGATCCTAAAGATGGTACTGAGTACCGCTGGATCCGCACATCAACCCTTGGTAATGCAGACAATACGAATGTATCTTCCAAGTTTCGTGAGGGCTGGACACCTGTTAAGTCAGAGGATCATCCTGAATTAAAAGTTATGTCAGACATTGACTCTCGTTTTGAGGGGAATGTTGAGGTTGGGGGTTTGCTACTTTGCGAAAACTCAACCGAATACGTTGAGTCACGGCGCGAAGCGCACGATGGCATGAACGCAAATCAAATGGATTCTATAGATAACAACTATCTACGTCAATCGGATCCTCGTATGCCGCTTCTAAATCCAGAACGGTCTACAAAAACTTCGTTTGGTAAGTGATCTCTTTTAGGGGCGCTTACTGTAATTTAATGGCTTAGAATTGAAGGAGAGATGATATGTCTTCAGTAGCCGCTCCCTTTGGTCTGCGCCCGATTGGTCGCCACGACACTGGTTCTTTGGAAGTATTCCGCCAGTTTCCTATCGCATCAGGTTATGCAACTAATATCGCAATGGGCGATATTGTGCAACTTGTTGACGGTGGCACGGCAACAACAATCGAAAAGCAGTCCGCAGTAGGAACTTCAGCAATAGACCTAGTAGGTGTGTTTATTGGCTGTAAGTTTACAGACCCTAATACAAAGCAAATGACTTTTTCTCAGCTTTGGCCCGCATCAACTGTTGCGTCTGACGCAATGGCATATGTGGTAGATGACCCGAATGTTCTGTTTGAAATTCAAGCAGACGGTGCGCCTACAAACGTAGGTGACATTTACGGCAAAAACTGCACTCTTATCCAGACAGCCCCTAACACTGATCTAAAAATCAGTCGTGTGGCATTGGACATTTCTGAACTTGCTACAACCGCTACAGATCCAATCAAAGTTATTGATTACAAAGGTGGCGATCAAGGTGACGAAAAAGGTTCCGGTTTCCCGATTCTGGTTTGTAAGTTCAACTACCACCAGCTGACAACAGCGGCTGGCGCGGCATAAGGAGTGTAAACAATGGCTATTTCTCGCGCACAACTCCTGAAGGAACTTTTGCCCGGTCTAAACGCACTGTTTGGTTTGGAGTACGACAAGTACGAAAACGAACATGCAGAAATCTATGAAACTGAGACATCAGAGCGTAGCTTCGAGGAAGAAGTTAAGCTGTCAGGTTTCGGTGCCGCTCCGGTAAAGCCGGAAGGTTCAGCGATTTCCTATGACAATGCACAGGAATCCTTCACTGCTCGTTACAACCACGAAACGGTTGCAATGGGTTTCTCTGTAACTGAAGAAGCAATGGAAGATAACCTATATGACGCGCTTTCAGCACGTTATACTAAGGCTCTTGCTCGCGCTATGGCTTACACAAAGCAAGTCAAAGCCGCTTCTCTATTAAACAACGGCTTCACCACTTTCCAGTCTGGCGATGGTGTAACCCTGTTTAATGCTAATCACCCAACTGTACAAGGCGGCAACAATGCAAACCGTCCAGCAGTTGCGGCTGATTTGAACGAAACATCTCTAGAAGATGCAGTTATCAACATTGCGGCTTATGTCGATGAGCGTGGTCTTTTGATCGCGGCTCGCCCACAGAAGCTAATTGTTCCGCCTGCACTGATGTTTGTTGCAACTCGTTTGCTTCAGACTGATGGTCGTGTCGGTACTGCTGATAACGACATCAACGCTCTTCGTTCAAACGGTTCGATCCCAGAAGGCTTCTCAGTCAACCACTACCTGACTGACACAGACGCCTTCTTCTTGACAACTGACGTTCCAAACGGCATGAAGCACTTTGTCCGTACAGCAATGGCAACATCTATGGATGGTGACTTTGACACAGGCAATGTTCGCTACAAGGCCCGTGAGCGTTACAGCTTTGGCGTTTCAGATCCACTAGGCATTTACGGCTCACCGGGCGCGTAAATTGTACTATGGTACAAACTTTTGCGAGGGCGGCTTTCGGGTCGCCCTTTCTTTTGTTATAATGATTTAGAACCTTGACAGTCACATGGTGTGGCTGACATTTGCCAAGACAAGGAGTTCCTCATGGCTAACACTACCTTTTCGGGGCCGATTATTTCTACTAACGGCTTCCAATCTACTGGCATAGCATTTGCCGATCTTCCCGCCGCATCAACCACAACAGGTCGTATCATCTTCTGCTCTGACGCTCGCAAAGCGGCTGAGGGCGCTGGCAATGGTACTGGAAATCTTGTGTTTTCTGATGGCACCAACTACATCCGCGTAGACACAGGCGCAACAGCAACCGCTTAATGGGAGGCTGTTATGGCTGATGTAAAAGCATATAATCACGCACAAGGCGCGGCGGCGGCTCTAGTGGGGCCGTCCAGATCTAGGATCAAAGGCATTCTTGTTTACGCTACTGCGGTGACAGCCTTTACTCTCAAAGACGGTAGCGCAACTGGCGAAACTCTTCTTGATATCACTATTGCGGCTGGCTGGAATGATGTTTTTCTTCCAGATGACGGTATTTTGGCTAGCAATGGTGTTTATGTTCATGCCTTAACTGGCTCTGGAAGCAAATTAACTTTATTGTTGGGTTAATATGCCTAGGAAAAAAGAAACGCCAATAAAGACCTCTGTGAAGTCTGGGAACTTCCGCGCTACAAAAAAGGGCGCGGGAATGACCAAAAAGGGTGTTGCCGCTTATCGTAAAGCAAACCCCGGTAGCAAGCTAAAGACAGCAGTTACAGGAACCGTAAAAAAGGGTAGCAAAGCGGCAAAGCGCCGTAAGTCCTTTTGTGCGCGTTCTGCTGGTCAAATGAAAAAGTTTCCTAAAGCGGCTAAAGATCCAAATAGTCGTTTAAGGCAGGCTAGAAAAAGATGGAAGTGCTGATGGCTGAAAAAGTAGAAATTACTGTTGCCAGAATCGAAGAGCGATTAACACAGCTTCAAGATGAAGTTCGGCACGTTCATAAAGAGGTTTCTGATCTGAAGGCGCAAGCTAACAGATGGAAGGGGGCTTTCTGGGTTATGCTTGCTGTTGGCGGAATAGTTGGAAGTATAGCTCATTTATTTATTGGATGGGTAAGATGACCATTAACAGAACCAGCATAGGTTCTCAGTTGAAAGGCAATAAGATGAAAAAGAAGCCAGTCAAAAAGGCAAGCATGGGGAAGTTTTTAGAAACATTCTCTCCAGCTTATAGCATCATGAAGGGCAAAGGCCCTATCTCGGAGGGCATGAGCAAATTAGGTGGCGCAGGCCTTGGCGGTATAGCAGGAGCATTGGCAAGCTCTCAAAGAAACAAGAAAGCCGCACCTAACCCTATGGCGGCTACACCAGCCGCACCTATGGCCTCTAACGCCGCTACGCCAATGACGCCCATGAAGGCTGGCGGAAAATTAGGCCGTGGCGATGGTTGCGCTGTTAAAGGCAAAACAAAAGGAACAATTAGATAATGGACAAGAAGTCTGTAACTGCTCCAAAGGGGTTTCATTGGATGAAGTCAAAGTCAGGCTTCAAGTTAATGAAGAATCCTTCTGGTGGCTTTAAGCCACATAAAGGAGCAAGTTTAAAGGCGACCTTTCCAATTCAAAAGGTTCACAAATGAGAAACTATAGACGCGAATATCAGACCTATCAGGGGTCTGCCGCGCAGAAAAAACGCAGAGCCAGTCGTAATGCCGCAAGAGCAAAGATGATTAAGCTAGGCAAGGTTAAGAAGGGCGATGGCAAAGATGTCGCTCATAAGAACGGTAATCCTAGGGACAACAGAGCTAAGAACCTAAAGGTAAGCTCGACAAAAAGTAACAGGTCATTTCCTAGAACTAGGACTGCTGGTAAGCGTAACAAGAGAGATTAATGAAGGTTACAAATGTATGTATCAAGCGGAAACGGATTCGCCGTCCCGGTAAGCACAAGAAAAATACTAACAAGCGAAACAAACCAAAAGACTTCTTCGGTTAGAGTTCATTGTAGACGGTGCAATCGGTGTGGTGAGGAGTTAAAGACAGTGTTTGTGCATGGTCATGAGCAGTGTTTAGCTTGTAATTCTGTGGTTCAAGATTGTTGTCAAGGAGATATCTGTGCGTAGATATAGATCTGGTGGGAATACTGGTTACAAGACTTCTGATGAAGTTCTTGGCGCAGGAAAGTCTGTAAGGGCATCTGGTCAGTCAGTTAGGGGTAATACAATCCCTACTGGTACAGGCGCTAAAGCGCAGATGGCGAAACAAAAGAAGATTGTAGCGGCACAGTCCAAAAAGGGTGCCAATATAAAAATGGCTAAGTTTCCTAGAGCAACATCAGAAAAAAGCCCGGATCAGAAGCAAATGGATATGGCTATGAGGGCCATGAAGCTCGGAAGAAGCAAGCCAGTGTCAACTGCAAAGAGCGGAGGTAAAACGAAGTCTAGTGTCAATAAGTCAGGCAATTATACTAAGCCGTCTCTTAGAAAGCGGATCTTTAACAGAATCAAGGCGGGCGGCAAGGGCGGAAACCCCGGTCAATGGAGCGCAAGAAAAGCGCAAATGCTGGCGAAGGCTTATAAGAAAGCTGGCGGCGGTTACAAGAATTAAATTTATCTTTCGGGAGAGGAAAGTGATGAACAAGAATGGATCCATTATCAGCTTTAGCCGTTGCTCAGACTGCGTATGCGGCTATTCGCAAGGGGTTCCAAGTAGGTAAAGAAGTAGAGTCCATGTCAGCGGATCTAGGACGCTGGATGGGAGCTATTAACACGGTTAAGAACAGCCACGAAAAGGCAAAGAAAAGAAAATTTGGGAGCATTGAAGAGGAAGCTCTTGAAACATTCGCCGCCAAGAAAAAAGCAGAGGCGATGGAACACGAATTAAGAACATTTGTTAACATGCATTATGGCCCCTCTTCGTGGCAACAAGTTATAAAAGTTCAGGCTGATCTTAGAAAGCAAAGAATGGCTGAGGCGGCTAGAATAAGACAACAAAGGGAAGAGATAGCTGTCTGGATTGTGGTTATCTTGGGGATAGCAGTTCTAAGTGTTATAGTAATATTTGTATTATGGAAACTTATCAATGGCTCTTAAAAAACCACAAAGAAGTTTAAAGGCTTGGGGCAAGCAAAAGTGGAGGACTAAAAGTGGTAAAAACTCCACCCAAGGATCAAAAGCAACCGGAGAACGTTATCTTCCGGCATCAGCTATTAAAGCCCTCTCGGCTAAGGAATACGCGGCCACCACCCGTGCTAAAAGAAAAGCAACTAAGGCTGGTAAGCAAGTCTCCAAACAGCCTAAAAAGATACGAGCTAAAGTGAAGCCGCATAGGAAGGTCAAGTAATGGCTGTAGTAACACCAGACTTACCAGAAATTTTTGAAGAAGCGTTTGAACGTGCAGGGCTTCAAATGACAACTGGCTACGACCTAAAGACAGCTAGGCGTAGCCTTAACTTATTGACATTGGAGTGGCAAAATCGTGGGCTTAATCTCTGGACTATTGACGATGGTACGATATCCCTTACAGCAGGCACAGCAACTTATTCCATGCCTGCTGACACTATCGACCTCATTGAACATCAAATTAGAACGGGTACAGGTACAAATCAGGTGGATACAAATGTGGAGCGCATTAGCGTTTCAACGTATGCAAAACAATCTGTCAAGAATACTGAGGGAAGACCTACCCAGATTTACATTGATCGCCAAGCAACGTCTGTCAGCTTTACTTTATGGCCTGTACCAGACTCTGGCACATACACTCTCTCGTATCATAGACTTCGTGGCATCTCTGGCATCTCGTCTGGTATAGGTTCTGTAGCAGATGTGCCGCCAAGGTTTGTTCCTTGCTTGGTATCAGGTTTGGCTTACTACATTGCGATGAAGAAGCCTGAAGTGGCGGCGCGTGTGACACCGCTTAAACAAGAGTATGAGTTCCAGTTCGAGCTTGCCGCTGGAGAGGATACAGACTCATCATCAATGAAGTTCGTGCCATACGACACGTTTTATCTAGGAGGCTAATGTGGCTGTAAAAAACAAAGATCAAAATAGCACTTTTTCAAGATTGCGTTATTTGGATAAACAACTGGCTAATCCAAACCTTTCTCAAAAGGAGATAAAGGTTTTAAAGATGAGAGAGCAAAACCTTATGGATATGCTAGAAGATGGTCAGGACACTTTTAGCAAAGGCGGTAAGGTTACAGCGCCAAAGACAAAAACTCAGGCGTTTGCTGATTACAAGAAGAAGAACGGGCGTCATCACAGGGCCGATCCTCGTCATCCTATGAACAGCGAAAGCACAGGCCCTTCTACAACAGTAAAAACCAAAAGGAGTGGCGGAGCCATGAAAAAGAAAGTTACGGGATACGACAAAGGCGGCGCTGTTACAAGAGAGCAGAAGCTCGCGGCTTTGCGTAAAATTATGTCGTCAAAAGGCGGCTCAAGTTCCAGCGCTAAAAGTATGGAAAAGATGCTAAAGGATATTGGTTTTCCTATGAGCAAGAAGTCTGGTGGGTCGATGAAGCCTGTGCCAGCAGGGAAAAAAGGATTGGCTAAACTTCCCAAGCCAGTTCGCAATAAAATGGGCTACGCCAAGAAGGGTGGGCCAGTAAAAGCGGCAAAGAGTGGCGGATCATGTCGTGGTGGCGGTGCCGCTACGCGGGGCAAGGGTTATAGCAAGGCGTAATAGATGTCGTATGCGAAGGGTAAAAGAGCATTCGGTTTTTGCGACAGGACTGGCGGCAGATACAAGCTGACAGACCTAGTTGATGAATACCAGAATGGAATCAAGACTGGCCTGAAGGTTGGAAGGGATGTGGTTGATCAAGATCATCCTCAAAACTTTCTGGGCCGCTTGCGTATAAATGACCCTCAAGCATTGTTAAACCCTCGTCCTGAGAGAAAAATAGAGTCTGTAACTGTTAAATTGCCAGCTTTTGACTCTGCTACTTTGAAGACCGTTCCAGTTCCTTTTCTAAGAGCAAAGGCTGGTGAGCTAAAAACAACAGGAACAACAATTCCTACCAATGTAAGGGTTATTCTTACAGGGGTTGCTGGTCAAGGCAGAGTTGGCACAATTCCATTTCCTCAAAATATTATAGTTCCGCTTACTGGGGTTTCTGCTCAAGGAGCAGTCACAGTTCCGATTGCTTCTGTTTCAGGAGGTTTAGCGGCGACTTATACCATTACTGTTGCTAATCCCGGAAGCGGTAACAAGTATTACCAAAGCGGCACACTGCCGGGAGCTTCTGGCGTAAACGTAAATGAAGGCTCTACATATCGTTACGATCAATCAGACGCCAGTAATTCAGGCCACCCTCTTCGCTTTTCAACCACGCCCGATGGCACTCATGGCGGCGGATCGCAATACACTACGGGGGTGACAACAGTAGGCACACCGGGAACGTCTGGGGCTTATACTCAGATCACGGTGGCGGTAGGCGCACCAACACTGTATACTTACTGCACAGTTCATAGCGGTATGGGTTACAAGGTGAACACACTTTAGGAGTAAGAAATGGCAATTACCACAACTATGTGTACAAGTTTCAAGCAAGAGATTCTTGAAGCTGAACACGATTTTACAACAGATACATTTAAGATGGCTCTGTATGCCGATACCGCTACACTTGGCTCGGCAACAACAGCGTATTCTACAAGCGATGAAGTCTCTGGCACTGCTTACACTGCCGGAGGGGCAACGTTAACAACAGTAGCGCCAACCACCAGCAATGGTGTTGCATTTGTTGACTTCAATGATGTTACTTTCGCAAACTCTACTATTACAGCAAGAGGCGCGTTAATTTATAACAGCAGTAAATCAAACAAGGCTGTCGCTTGTTATGATTTCGGAGCCAAT
>Ga0181380_1000732_pt1 | contig 14683 bp, 23 predicted proteins | sample 3SPOviralmetaG_FD_130116 | JGI IMG/M metagenome (GOLD analysis project Ga0181380, IMG submission 130116) | Marine viral communities from the oligotrophic San Pedro Time Series (SPOT) site, San Pedro Channel, CA, USA - 3 SPOT_SRF_2009-08-19 | ecosystem: Environmental > Aquatic > Marine > Strait... | reverse complement strand
CTATATGTCTTTCTATGTCAGTTATTTTCATAATTACCTCATTATTGTTTTTAAACAGGGATATTCTTCGCCTTACTAAAAAGCTCCCCCTTATGTTTTCCAAAGCTTACCTTTAAGCCATGAGTATTCATTCTTCCCCCTCAAATGGAATATCTTGTGCAGTGAATTCTGCTTCTGGCTTCTTTTCCTCAACTTTTTTAGGCATAAAGCTTTCTAGCTCACCAATAACGCTATCAGCTTCACTTTTGCCGATATTATCGACAGACTTTATATCCCTGTTAAACTTGCGGCTTAAATGCTCGCATAATTGCACCTCAGAGCGTTCTAGCTTTTTAGTAAGGCTAAGTATCATCTCTTTTTGCGAAGGCTCTATGGGCGTTATTTCGGCTGCAAAATCTATTTTGTTTTGATTGTTATCATGCTCAATTGCAGCATAAATTCTTTTTGCCTTGTCGTTTTTAGGTAAAAGCTTGAAGGCACGCTTAATTACAGTCTTTTTCATCATCTCGCCTTCGTCTGTTTTCCAAGGGCCGGATTGATTGCGCTTCCAGGCTTCCGATCTATTTCTAATTTGATAGCATTCATCTTTACTCATTAAGCTTGTTAAATATTCGCCATCCTCTGTTTTTGCTACGCAATAAACGCCTACAACATCACCACGGTCACCAAAAGCATTGAACTCATGGGTAGGCTCACGCCCAACGCCTTTAAATAAAAATGTATCATTCTCTTTTACGAGCTCTGATTGCATCCATTTAATTGATCCAGATTCAACTAAAAGGTGAATTAATCCCATGTATGAAATATCTAGGCATACTGAGCCGGATCTTGGTACTAAATAAGCGTGTTTTTCAACAGGGTTTAGACTTAAGCCAATAGATGCAACATTTAAGACTGCATACTGCAAAGTTTGAGGGTTTGACATAGCAATCTTTTGCAAAAAGCTATTTGCCTTTAGTAGTTGCATAGCAAAGCTTGCTTCTGATTTAAAGTTAACGACATTGTGCACTCTGGCCATTTCCTCAAATGTCGTGCGGCTTTTTTCTATTGTGCCACGCAATAGTTGTAATTGATCTGACATACTTTTCCTTTAATTAAAATTGGGAAGCGTTTTTTATTTTTGCTCCGAGAATAGTTAATTGGTTATTATTTATTTTCTCCATCCTTTCAAATGCCTTTTTCTTAACGTGCATCGGTATTTTAGAGCATTTTACAAGATTCAATAACAGCTCTTCTTCAAGTCTAAGTGCTTCCAGTTTTGTTTCTGTTATCTTTACGCATAAATTGGTAATATTCGTTATTTCGCAATGTTTCATTTGTACAATGCCTCCAAGTAAAATATTTTATATATTCATTATTGATTTTTATGCCACTCAGTCTTGAGAAACTTTTCAGCTTCTAAGACCATTTCAGCCCATAATTCAGGATTGCAAAATTCAATAAGATCATTAACGACAGGGCCGCTCATTTTTTCATGAAAGTTTAAGGCTTCAATTGTTACCAAGCCTTCAGATATTTCTAGCCTTGCAAAAACATAGAAAGGTTTTTCTTCAAAATCTTTTGGGCTTGTGTTTGGTTTTTGGATGGGATGAACGAAAGATAATTCAAAGTCGTGTTCGATGTACATAATTTTCCTTTTGTTTAGAGTCTCTGTATGGACTAAAACTAGTATATCATAAAATAGTCTTTTTTAGTCGGATTTATTAAATCTTTAGAAAAATTAAGTAATTAAATAAAACTAAAACACTCAGTGTTTTTGAGGGGTTATATTACCTACAATAGGGGTAGAGAGGTCACAATGAAAAAAATACCCAGATCATTTAAAGTATTCGGACAAAAGGTCACAATCAGTCATAAATTACCAGAAAAATATCAGCAAAATTTCGAAGGTTACAACCTTTGGGGTTTGTATATGCCTAACGAGCTTGCGATTTACATAAATCCAGAACAAGGCTTAGAACAGCAATGGCGCACGTTGTACCATGAACTAGGTCATGCACTGATGTATAGAATTGGCTTGCCGTACAACAATGAATTTACAGATGGCTTGCATGAGCAGATTGTTGAGGGGTATGCTAACTTTATATATGAGTCTTTTCACAAGGAAGGTTAAATGCATCAAGACAATCATGGAATGTGGCATAAAAAAGACATCCGAAAGGGTAGGGATAACAATGTATTTATTTATGGAGCTTATGCAAAAGCGCTAGGCTTGGATGTATCTCGCTATCCTGAGTATTTTAAAAGATGCGTTAAAAGCTTAGATAAAAACAATATAAAAATATTTAGACACCCTGGACTTCCTTCCCCTCCTTTTAGTTTTGATGAATGCCTAGGTGCCATTTACTTAGGTTTAATTCCTTATGATGTTATCAAGAACAATGAATGGGTTTATGTAGGCAAGGGAGAAAGGTTTGATGAGCGAGCTGTTTGTAAGCTTGCAAAGGCTCTTGCTGAGTTTCTTCTTCCAGAAATTATTGTTAAAGGCTGGTCAGTAAAGGTTAAAAAGAAAGATTTAAATGATCGAAACAGATGGTGGAGAGATAATCTGAAAAATGTTGCTTATTTTGCCACGAGATTAACTCCAGATAAAATTTATGTTGTAAAAAGATATTTTAAAAAGAAAGTTCACACGGAAGAAGAAAAGCTATTTGTATTTCATCGCGACTGCGTTTTAAAAACAAAACCAAAGGGTACACAGGATTTTTCTACTAGAAACATTCTATGGCTTATGCTTATCATGAATGGTGATCATAAAAGAGCTAAAAAACTTAGACCGTGGGAAAGCTTCGAATCTTACTTTGGAAAAGATCATGATTTTACCAAGGCTATAAAAAAGAAATACGGAGTAAAGTAATGGCCATACCACCAGCGACTATTAGAAATAATGCTAGACGTGGATTGAGAGAGCGCAGAAAATGGGTAGATAGCGGAGCAGAACCGCCAGCAACAGATGTAGGCGTTGCAAGAGCTCGTGATTTAACTAACGGGAAAGATCTATCAAGAAGTACACTTGCAAGAATGGTTAGCTTTTTAGAGCGACATGCAAAAAACTTTAAGCCAGGACAAAGAGACAATAAAGGCAGGTTAACAAAGGGCACAGTTAGTTATTTACTTTGGGGTGGCAAATCAGCACTTACATGGGCAAGGCGAGAATTAAGAAAAATTGATAACGCATAACCAAAATGATATAATTGATCATGAGACTAGCTTGGCTTTTGATCTATTTACTCAGTCTTCCAATAACAGCAATCGGCTTAGAAACAATAATATTTAAATATAATGACAGCGGAGAGTTAACAAGAGAAAGGCTTTCTGATTGTGACTGCGGTTGTCAAAGATTTGACTTCCAGGATTATTAATTAAATACTGAAGTTATGCCAGCAGGAAGACCAACAAAATACAATGATGATATGCCTCAATCCTTAATCGACTTTTTTGATAGGGATATGCATCGTGTGGAGATTGAGGAAGTTGCTTCGCAGGGTCAGGCTGTAACTGTTCAAAAAATAAAGCCTAATTGGTTCCCAACATTTGAAAAATGGTGCGCTGAGCAGAGTATAACTCAGAAAACAATGCTTAATTGGACAACGCAACACCCCGAATTTTTACAAGCTTATGGCATAGCGAAACAAAAACAGAAAGACTTCCTACTTCAGCATGGTTTATCTGGTGCTTATAATAGTGGTTTTGCTAAGTTTGTTGCTATTAACTGTACAGATATGGTTGATAAGAAAGAAGAGCACGTTAGCCAAGATATTAAGGTCGTGATAGACAGAGATGATGACGATTTGTGATGTTGAAATATGGAAGGACGTGGACGGATATCCAGAGTATCAAGTTAGTAACTATGGCAACGTCAGAAACAGTGTTTTGGGTCGAAACCTTCTTCAGTCCGTTTCCAATGGGTACAGATCAGTATCATTTAATAGAAAATACAAGAGAAGACATCATAGAGTCCACAGACTTGTGGCTAGAGCCTTTTTAGGTAAATCTAACTTAGAGGTAAACCACAAGAACGGAATCAAACATGACAATAGAGTAGAAAACCTAGAGTATGTAACACATAAGGAAAATGTAAAACACGCTTTCAAGACAGGGTTAGTTGATAGTTCCAAAAAGCTTAATCAAACATTAGTTACTTTCATAAGACTCGCAAGGAAGAAACATAAACAGAGAGAAGTCGCACGCATGTTCAACATCTCCGATTCAACAGTATATGACATAGTTCAAGGTAGAACGTGGAATTCAGAAAAACACCGAAGCAAGTAGAAGCGGTAAAGATATTGTCACGCAATAAATACACTGCTCTTTATGGCGGTAGCCGTAGTGGTAAAACGTTTATTCTAGTTAGATCAATTGTAGTTAGGGCAAGTAAGTGCAAATCAAGGCACTTAATAATAAGGCAGACATTTAACGCTGTTAAAAGATCGGTGTTCATGGATACTCTTCCCAAGGTTATGACAATTTGTTTTCCTCACTTGAGTTATAGAGTTAATAAATCTGACCTCATAGTATATCTATCAAACGGCTCAGAGATACATTTAGCTGGGATGGATAACGGCAAGGCTGTTGAAAAAATACTTGGGACGGAATTTAGTACTATTTATTTCAATGAAGCTAGCGAGATGGAATACAGCCCAACTCAATTAGTACTATCTAGATTGGCTGAAAAGACCCCTCTAGCTAAGCGTGTGTGGTATGACTTTAACCCTCCAAATAAAACGCATTGGAGCTATTGGCTGTTCATGAAAAGGTTAAACCCTATTGATGAGGAACCGCTATTAAATGCCGAGCAATATGATTATCTATTAATGAACCCGGGTGACAATCTAGACAATATAGACCCTGAATATATAAAGCTATTAGAGTCAATGCCTGAGGCTGAACGTAAAAGATTCTTGCTAGGCCAGTACTCAGATGAATCCGACGGACAAGTATATTATGCCTTTGATCGAGAAGTTCACGTATGCGACAAGATCAAGAAGGGTAATGGACAAATTTATATCGGCATGGATTTTAACGTGGAACCAATGACTGCTATTTTGGCTCAGGTAGTCAACAATGAGTATCACATCTTTGATGAGGTATTTTTAAATAACTCAGACACCTTTAAGATGGTTAATGAGCTTAAGAACAGAGGGTATTACGGGACAGTCATACCCGATTCAACAGGTAAAAACAGAAAAACATCAGGAAAATCCGACCATTTAATTTTAAAAGAAGCTGGCTATCAAATACCTCCAGTACGCAACCCATTCGTTACTGACCGGGTTAATAACGTGAATAGACTATTCACAGCAAATAAGATTAAAATAAACCCTAGGTGCAAGAAGTTAATAAACGATTTGGAAAAAGTTGCATGGAAAAACAACCAGCTCGATCAAAAGACGAATCCAAGTTTAACGCACATATCTGATGCGCTTGGTTATTTCTTGTGGTGGGCAAGTCCACTGAAACCTCAGACAACCACGAAGGGTATTATTTTTGAATAAGGATATTTATGGAAATCACAAACGAGATTAATCTTTTAGATAAATCAATTGTACAGCAAATTCTCTTTGAAATGGACAAGTCTGAGGACAAGGACAGAAGAAGACACGCGTTTAATTCATGGCAAGTTTATAGCGGATCACTCAATGAGTATGTTGTTAATGAGTTAATCGAAAAGCGACCTAGATCATATGAGGGTTACACGATTCCTAGTATTTCAATTTCTAAAATGATTGTTGACACAGTTAGTAAATCATACAAAGAAAAGCCGCTAAGAAGAATCACTGACGATGAATCCGGACAAAAGCATGAGAGGCTTCATGATATTTATAAACAGGCTGATGCACATAGACAGCTTAAGTTCTTTGATACTGTTAATAACTTGCATAAATATTCTTTACTATGGGTTAACTGGCTAGATAAAGAGCAGCGCTACCAATTCATGACATTGCAGGGCTATGAGTTTGCCGCTGTTATCAATAAAGATACTGGCGAGCTTATGTGCGTTATTTTGAACTACCCTGACACAACTATCACAAGCGACACCAGAGGAAATAGCGATGGCATTGACGACTTAATAGCAGAGGATCAAAGAGACTCGGCAGCAAGTGCCGAAGTATTTGCTATGTGGACAAAAGATAACTTTGTCACTGTTAAAAGAAGAAGAAAGACAATTCAAACAAAAGAAGGCTTGGAAATAAAAGAAGCCATTGATTACATTCCAAACCCTGCAAACCCAAACATGATAAACCCTATTGGAGTTGTGCCTTTTGTTTTTGTATCCAAAGAGACAGCTATTGATTACCCAACAGAATCGCCTCTGTTTCAGCAAACCATAACAGCCAATATGCTTATGGCCGAATACTTGACAGCAGCAAATATTCAAGGAACTGGTCAGCTTATTGTTAAATATCCTGAAAAATACGAGGGATTATTTACAAAAATGTCTCGCGGTCTTATGACTGCAATAAAACTACCTCAGTCAAGCGAGGAAGGTGATGCACCTACTGACGTTCAATACATAAACCCTAACCCAGATCTAGCAGGGCAAAAAGAAGCTGTTATGAGCTACATACAAGCCGTATTTAAAGAGCACGGAATCAAGGGTGGCTCAGGTATGGGATCCGACATGGAATCATTCTCAAGCGGATTAGAGCGCGCTATAGCTAACGCATCAGTCGATGACCTAGTTCAAGATAATAACGAGCTTTATACTCACGCGGAAAAGATGATTTTTAACATTATAAAAGCATGGGAAAGGTTTCTCGGTAACAATGTTTTTGAAGAAAACGATGACTTAATGATCAAGTTCCAAAAGCCAAAGGTCTTAGTAAGCGATGCTGAGACATTGGCAAACATAGAAAAAAGATTACAGCTTGGATTAATTGACGAAAAAGAAGCTTTAATGATGCTTGATCCTAATTTAAGCGAAGAAGAAGCTGAGGAAAAACTAGAAAGAATTGCACAAAGCAGAGTGCAAAATGTTAGAGGTCTAATTGGCGATACCCAGCGAGATAGCTAAAGAGCTAACACTAGATTTAACCGATATTCCAAGAGATCGCAGGAAGCAAGCCAAAGAAGAAGTTGGCGAGTTTGTTGTGGGTGAGATTTTGCGTTATGTGTCTAGTGGCAACTCTCCAGTGTCAGGCAGGGGAAAATTTCAAAGACTGCAAAGCGGATATGCTGACAAAGAAAAGGGCGGTTTAAGAACTGCAAACCTAGAGCTTGATGGCGATATGTTAGACGCATTGCAAGCAAGAAATACAGTCGACGGAATAAAAGTCGGGATATTTAAATCAAGCCAAGTTCCTAAAGCTGATGGTCATAATGACTTTAGTGGGGAATCAAAGCTTCCTACCAGGAGGTTCATACCAGATGGAGGAGAAGGCTTTAAGAGATCAATAAACTCTGGTGTAAAGCAGATACTTGAGCAATACAAGGAAGTAGAAAAACCTCAAAGCCAGCTACCAAGCGCACTAGCACTGGGTCAGGCTGCTGTCACTAGTGAATCAACTCTTGATGATGTTCTCAGTCCATTTTTAACAGGACTATTTGATGAGTAAGGTTAAGGTAGATTTTTCTGAGGGATTTGGCCGAATAAAAGAACTGGCGACTAAGGGTGCTAGAGTTGCAGCTGATGCATTACAAGAAGAAATAATAAGAGAGATATCAGAAGGAAGAAGTCCCGTTGCTAAAACGCCAAGGCGATTAGTAAAGTATTCCAACTCATATAGAAACGCTATTGACAAGGGACGATATACTAAGTTCAATAAAAGAAAGCGCCCAGTCAATTTAAAGCTGTCAGGGAAGTTACATGAGAGTATTTTTGCAAAGCCTATAGGTAAAACAAGAATACGCTTAGGGTTTAATAACTTTCTTGCAGACATACATAATAGACAAGGTGCAGGACGGAGTAAGACGGTCAGGCGAATGCTACCAACCAACCCCGGAGAGAACTTTACCAATAACATACTTATTGCTGTTGGTATTAAGCTGAGAAGATTAGCTAACCAGATTCTTAGATGAACATCGAGAATCTAAAAGTCGAACGACTATAAAACAAGGAGACATTCATGGAAAACCAAGCACAAGAAGCCAATCAGGAGGCGAACGCCACTGAGCAAAAAACGGTAGATGTATCGGAGCTAGCTAAAAAAGTTGAACAACTTGAAGCCAGCAATGCCCGATTACTTGATCAATCTAAAACGTGGAAAGATCGCTATCAGAGTTTGCAAGGCACTGTTGAAAAGGAAAACGAAACAAAGTTAACTGAAAGTGAAAACTGGAAAGAGCTTGTTGAGATCGAAAAAAACAAACGCTTTGATCTTGAGTCCAAGGTAAAAGATCTAACGACTCGCTCTATGCAGAAAGATTTACAGTTCAAAGTTGCCTCACTAGCAAAGGATGCTTACAACGTAGACGATGTTATTACTTCAATCAGTCAAAGAAAGGATCTGTTATCAATAGATCAAGAGACTGGAACCATTTCTGGAGTAGAAGAAGCATATAACATGGTTAGAAGTGAGAAGCCTTACCTTTTTAATACAGCTAAAGTATCTGGTATGGATACTGGAAGACCTACTGAAATGACTCCAAAAGAAAAAACACTAGACGAGCAAATCAGCGAAGATCCCAATGCGATACTTGCCGATGCGCTTAAATCATTCTTATAATTAAAGTTGCTTAATAAAGTAATTTTAAAGGAGTAAAATTATGGCAATCACAGGAGTTACTGACGTATCATCAACCATTGAAAAGGTTGTGTCAGCACTTACAACTAGAACACTTATTCAAGAGTCAATCGCTCTTAACATCCCTGGTGTATGGGATAGATCAGCAGAAGTTCGTCCAGGTATGGATAGACTTGATATGATCGAGCTTGCAGAACTTTCTGTTCAAAATGTCGATGAAGCAGGGAGTGCTATGACTCCTCAGACAATCAACCCTACAGCTTCTCAACTAGAGCTTAACAGACATAAATCAATTCCTTTTGCACTTACAAAAAGAGGTGATCTTCAGTCTAAAATCGCTCTTGTACAAAGAACAGTTGAAAACGGTATCAGAAGCCTAGTAGCTGAAGTTGATGATGCTATCTTTTCTGAAGCTGTTGCAAAGGCTGCAAATACTGTGACTGTTGCTGGTGCTGATGCACTTGCAGAAGTTCTTGCTTGTAAGCAGCAATTTGATTCTGATAACGTACCAATGACTGATAGAGCTATCGTAGTAAGCCCAGCTTATGCAGCTAGATTACTTGGTACAAACAACATTATCAGAGCTAACGAGTTTGGAAGCGCAGATCCTATTCAGGCTGCAAGACTTACTAACCTTTATGGGTTTGAAGTTTATCAGTCAAGCTCAGCATCTTTGCCGGATGACGGATTCCTAGCAATGGGAATGGAAGCTCTTGCTTTTGCTCGCCAAAGACAAGTTCAATTTGAGCAGCAAGTACAAGTTCTAGCTCAGAAGACAGATTACACTGTTACTCACCTTTATGGATGTGAATCAACTGCTGCTTCTAACCCTAGAATTTACGTATTTGATCCAGCTTAATAGTTAACTAAGGGAGATACCCTTAGATGGCTATCAGTAAACAAAATGTAAATATATTCCTTCAGTCGGAAACGGCTGAAGGTCTTATTCGTTTGCAACTCATAAATAACGCCTTAAATGGCGTGCATTATAATTATCAGACGCCAATGTACGACGGTTCTAATTGGTTTGTTTGGTTCTTTGCTGATGTTAATAGATGGCAAGACCCTAGCGGCATGAGTGAAGATGAAATGAACATTGTACAAGGAGCTAGTTAATGTCCTGGAGTACAATAAACAACAACAGAGATACAAAAGCACTAGATAGAGATGGCAATCCCTCTATTCGTGTAATTGAAACCGAAGAACAAAACTCAAATAAAATAAACTTAATCGACATTGCAAGCACAACTGTTACTTACATAGGCCAGGCAGCGCCAGGTTCTACTTCAGATCAAGCTGTTTGGAGAATACAACGAGTAAACATTGTTGGTAGCTCAATTGAAATATTATATGCAGATAGTAATGATAACTTTGACAATGTCTGGGATGACAGGGGAACATTAAGTTATGGGTGATTCTTTTAAGCTGGTAAAACTTTTAGACCCGGCTGTCAATATTAACATTAATGTTAATCCCAGAGGGGAGTACGACAACGCCACGACGTATCAAATTGGTGACATCGTTTGTTATCAGGATACCTCTTATATTGCTAGACTAGAAACTACGGGTAATTTGCCAACGGACACAACTTATTGGCAAAAACTTATATCTGTCCAACAGTATTTTGAAACCGTTTCAAAAAACATACGGTCATGGGATTACGCACTAAGTTACACGGGTGATAAACTGACAAGCATTGTTTATGCAGAAAATTTAGATACAATTACAAAGACGTTAAACTATACAGGGGACAAGCTTACAAGCATTGTTCTTTCGGGCGATACACCTAGTGGTATAGATTTAACTAAAACTTTAACTTATACAGGCGATCAATTGACGTCGGTAGCTTACTCATAGGTAGTTATGCAGGGTATAAAAGCACCAATAAAAGATCATTCAAAGCTTAACCTAGATGACGGCACAAATCCGCATAGCACCACAAAGTCCGATGTGGGGTTAAGTAACGTAGACAATACTAGCGATGCTGATAAGCCCATAAGCACGGCAACACAAACCGCTTTAGACGCTAAAATAAGTGCCGATGGCCCCGTGACCACTCATAACGATGTGACAAGTGCGGGCTCTGGGGAAATTATTACTACCACAGAAAGAACTAAGTTGAACGGGATTGAAGCTGGTGCGGAGGTTAATAACATATCCGATGCGAATGCCGGAATTTTAACAAACAGCTCCGGTACTGCCGATGGGTTGCATGCACATGAGAGAATAATTCATTTTCCAAGCGTTACATTTGTAACCTGTGCTTCTTCTGGAATTAACTTAGGTATAAGTAACACCAATGTCATAAGTATAGCCTCAGCTACTACCGATATTAATGTAAATTCAAACAAAATTATAAATGTCGCTAACCCGACCAATGATAATGATGCAGCAAATAAACAATATGTAGAATCAAAAATATTAAAATTAACTAATACGGTTATTACAAATGTTAATAGCGTTAATGGTGTAAATTTTTCTGGATTTGATACAACGGCACTAATTAATGATTTTGGTTCCGACGTTACAATAGCGAACAATTCAATCACATTCAACTTTACTGGTAGAGTGCGGTGCGATTTTAATTTCTTTCTGACAGGCACTAACCCAAGAACAAATGTTTTATTTAGGTGGCGAATAAATAGTCAGGATCAATTAGGAAGATCAGCTCACAATTACATGAGAATAAGTAGTGGGCACAATGAGACATCTAGTAATTTAAGTGAAATATTCGATGTCACAAATGGCGATGTGCTTCAAATTAGATGTTTAAGAATAGCAGCAGGCGGAGCCGTTGCAGTACCTGTTGGAGAAAGTCTTTTTCAAATAGAGAGATTAATTAAATGAGATTAGGATTAACACAAGCACAATATAATGAAATAGAGAACGAACTACCGCAAGGTATTTCAATTTGCTATCAAGATAAATATAATTACTACTTAGAAACAAATGATAGTGTGTTAATTTATGATGAATTAAGCATAGCAATTAATAATTTATACAGCATGACAGTTGAGGAGTTTTTTGAGTCGCTACCAGTTAGACCAAATGTCGTAAAGCTAAAACAAGTGGGCGAAGAGGTTCTAAATAATTTTTTAAATAGAAATATTGAAGATGAAATTACATCTGAGCAAGTAAAACACACAATAGAGCGAACAAAAGACATAGAATCTTTATTGCGACTTGGTTCACTTGAAACTGCATTAATAGAATTAGGTTCATTGCAACCTGATAGAATGACTGAAACACAACACTGGATAACACAAGAAAGAATTGATGATATTATCAATGATATCACTAATGAACTTGAGGCATTATAATGGCGAATGAATTAAACATACAACTAGACCCTTTTAATGACAGTGGATTAACTCTTATAGCTAAGGGATTCAATCCTGATGGTACTCAACTAGGTTCAAATGTAACAATGACTGAGGTAGGTTCTAGAGCTTACTATACTGCTAGTTTTTCATTAACTGGAGTAGCAGATGGTGCTTATTTAATTTCTTTTGAAACTGCTACTGAGTTTTATGGCTCTGGTGTTTTATATGTAAAAGATGGTGATGAGTTAGACTTAAGTGATGTTGAAACAGAAACACTAGCCGCTGGTCGTGAAACTAATATTATAAGTGAGATTGATGCTAATGAAACTAAGATTGACTTAATTGAAACAAAAGCTGAAGCAGATACAAGACAAGCAACATTAATAAGTGAACACAATGATACACAAGCGGATATTGCAGCCTTGAATGATTTTAATCCTGCTACTGATACAGTTGCCAATGTAACACTAGTTGCAACAACGACAACAAACACAGATATGCGTGGAACTGATGGTGCAAACACTATCGCACCTGACAATGCTGGTATTACACAGATTCAAACTGATATTTCTAATTTAAATGATATCACTGCGGCTGAAGTTTACACGGAGTTTACAACTGGAACAAATGAAGATGCATTTAAAGCAGATGTAAGTGCCCTTGCTACCGAGGCGAATGCAACAACAAACACTAATAGTATTATTTCAGAAATAAATGCGAATGAGGCTAAGATAGATATAATTGACACAAATGTTGACTCAATTTTAGTTGATACATCAACTACTATTCCCGCACTAATTTCAGCATTAAATGATTTAAGTGAAGCACAGGTAAAAGCTCAAGCCGATCAAGCATTAATAGACTACGACCCACCAACAAAGGCTGAGCTTGATGCCGTTGAATCGGCTATACTAACCGCAATAAGCGGATTAAATGACCTAACTCAGCAAGAAGTAGCCGAGGCGGTTTGGGATTATTTACAGTCAACTACAACCGTAAGTGCTTCGATGAAAGAAGCTGTTTTAAAAATATTAGTTAATGCTAACTTGATACCAGCAGCGATATAAGGGGAAAAAGTGAAAGACTTAATAACATTTACAGAAATAGCTTCATCCTTCACAGATTATACTCAGGAAGCTAGGGATTTTATTCGCGACCCAATCACAGAAACATTTAATGCAGGCGACAAGATATACTTAGGGCTTTATAAACCATTTAATTCTTTTTATGTGGAATTGCAGGGTAATGTCAGTCCCTCAAATATTAGCTTTAAGTATAGCAATACAGCCTCATTTAAAGCTCTGAGTGTTACGGATGATACTCGGAGCTTCTCAAGATCTGGCTTTATTGATTGGCAAAGAAACATTGAAGACTGGCAGGAAACAGTTGTCAACAGCCAGAAAGCTTTTTGGATAGAAATTGAGTTCAATGGTACTTACAGCCTCGCAGCAAATGGTATCAATATAGTATTTTCATCAGACTATCAAATGGAAATTAAATCTCCATTTATTATGGATTACCTCGCAAAGTCTGATACTTCGTTTATAAGAAACCATGTTGCAGCTCGAAATGAAATTGTGCAACTTCTAAGAAATGGCGGCTATATCAAGATGCCTTTTAACTCTGATGATTTATTTTTTGAATCTTCTGATGATAGAAAGAACATAACAAAGTGGGATATTTTAGACAGGGAAGAAATAAGAGAGGCTGCTACCTTTAAGGCTATGGCCCTTGTTTTCTTTAACGAGTCTAGAAACAACGATGACAAAGAGTACAATTTGTATCGTCAATATCAAGGAAAGTTCGGACAAGCCTTCAAGCTGTTTTATCTGAGCCTAGATAAAAATGATGATGGCAAGATTGATAATAGCGAAAAGCTTGCTAGTAATGAGATACGGGTTACTTACTCATGATGATCCCAGGGATTAGAACATATATTCAATCTAGAATTCAAGAGGTTGATCCAAACCTACAACCCTGGACGGAGGATGTCTTTGGCAATAACGATGTTAGCTCTCGCGAAGCCGATTTTAATTATAATTTATTTTACGGCTCTCTATTCAATGATCGACTATCTAACGTCGTAGATGATACGCTACCGATCTTTATTGATATATGGGCTAGAACAAATCGCTCAACTACTGTTGAGGATTTTGACAATCTATACCAAAAAGCTTTTGATATTTATAAGAATATAACGTGCTTAGCCAACCTCAAGGGACTAGAGGACAGCTTCACGACTATACAGCTAGTTTCAATCACTCCTTTAGAGGAAGAGACTAGTGACAATACGTTCAAAATGAGAATAGAATTAAATGTAGTTAAAACATTTTGTTATTAAGCAATAACTACTTCAAAGGAATGAAAAAATGAGTCTATCACCAACAGAAAAATTAGATCTCGCCTACGAAGCTGCGTCAGTAGCATGGGGGCGTGAAAATTGTCAGTCAGTTACTTTTGTCGATGATGTTTCGGGATCAATCGCAGGAGAATACTTTGATATTAACGCAATCGGAGCCGATTACAAAACAGTAGCAGGCTTCAGAGTTTGGCTAGATGACGGTGTAGCATCAGCGCCAGCAGCTGACGGGAACACTTTGGTTCCTGTGTCTTACTCACAAGATGACCTTGCGGCAACTATTGCAGCAGCAGCTCAAGTTGCTATCGATGCAATTG
>Ga0181380_1000727_pt1 | contig 14713 bp, 21 predicted proteins | sample 3SPOviralmetaG_FD_130116 | JGI IMG/M metagenome (GOLD analysis project Ga0181380, IMG submission 130116) | Marine viral communities from the oligotrophic San Pedro Time Series (SPOT) site, San Pedro Channel, CA, USA - 3 SPOT_SRF_2009-08-19 | ecosystem: Environmental > Aquatic > Marine > Strait... | reverse complement strand
GCAAACTCATTGGCCCGACAACTGGCGGCACTGTTACCCAGGCCACCAGTAAAGCGACAGGTGTGACTCTGAACGCAGCTTCAGGTCAAATCACCCTTGACGACGCAGCATTAGCGGCTGCCGCTGAAGTGACCTTCGTGGTTACGAACAGCGAGATCAGCGCCACTGACGTAGTGGTGGTGAATCACAGTTCTGCTGGCACTGCTGGCGCTTATTTGGCGCAGGCAACCAACATCGCTGCTGGTTCATTCAAGGTCACCGTTGCGAACCTGTCTGCAGGTTCATTGGGCGAGGCAATTGTCTTGTCTTTCGTAGCTCTGAAGGGCGCAAGCTCCTGATGGGTTTATTCGCTTTCAGGCGAATGAAGGAACGCGAGGCTGCTGCGCAAGCGGTGGCCTCCGCCCCTGAAAAGCCAAAATCAACGACTTCTGACGTGAAGCCCGATGGCAGTAACAATCAACGCAACAGCGGGCGACGCAAGCGCCAACAGCTACATAACACTGGCTGAGGCTGACGCTTTTGTTGAGGCGATGGTTGAAGGCACTGACGCTGCCAAGTGGACGACAGGCAACGCAGATTCGCGCAATCGTGCGTTAACAGCAGCAACACAGCGGCTTGACCGCGAAAGATTTTTAGGCGCACGCGCCACCGACACACAGGCATTGCAATGGCCGCGTACTGGCGTGCGAAAACCCGATACCTACGTCAATACTTACGCGACCGGGTTTCCGTTTCGCATTTCCGACGATTACTTCGCAGACACCGAAGTTCCTGATCAGGTCAAGCGTGCTCAGATTGAGCTTGCTGTTTACCTAAAAAGCAACGTTGATGGCATCAGCCTTGGTGGCCTTGAAGACTTTAAATCGGTTTCAGTTGGCAGCATCAGCGTCACGCCTGACAAGACTGGAGCTGTTGGTGCAGATCGCATTCCGCCAATGGTCGAGCGCTACTTAACAGGGCTTAGAATTAGCGGACCAGGCAACATTGCAATCAAACGGAGCTAATCATGGGCATGGGTTATTCGCCTTCAAAGGCAACAATCATTACTGATCAAGCTGCGCATACTGGCAGGTTTTACAAGGTTGAAGCCTTGAAAGACTCAGTCATTGCCGCGATAACTTCTGAAAGCATTACTGAGAACGGATCAGGTGCTCCTTCTGCAATCAACATTAATACCGGAGCTTGCATCGAAGGCGTAATTTTCACTTCAATTACTTTGACCTCTGGTCATGTCGTTGTTTATAGCGTCTGATGGGACTCGCTCAATCCCTTGAGAAAGTAGCTGGCACCGTCATTGCAAAGTTCGGCGGCGATGTGACTATCCGTTATGTCACTGCAGGAACTTACAACACGGCAACAGGTGCTTCGGCTGAAACGACAAGCGACAGCGTCGTGAAGGGAGTGCTTGAAGGCGTCAGCAAAGGCGAAGTGAATGGCTTGATTCAGGCAGAAGATAAACGCCTTGTTGTCGCAGCTACTGACCTACCCTCTGCACCCGGCACAAAAGATAAGGCCGTTATTGGCTCGGTTGTGTATCAAATTATTACAGTCAACACAGTGGAGCAAGAGGGCGTGGCGATTACTTTTGAGCTTATCTTGAGGGGCTAATGGCACAAGTAAGGATCACTATCCCTGAAATTTCTGGCTACTGCGAAGCCAAGGTACAAGAGCTTGTGCGTGAAGCTTCAATAGTTTTGCGAAACAAGTTAATTGATTACAGCCCGACAGGTAAAGTCAATGGTGGAACTTTTGTAGGGAATTGGCAGCCGCCTGTTTACGCAGACAAAGGACTCACGGCAAGAATCGTTAACAACACTCAGAATTATGGAGAAGCAATCACGTTTGGTAAAAACATGCCGCCTTCCTGGGGTAAACCGCCAAAGTTCAGGTCACGTTTTGGCTTAATGGCTGGCTGGCCTGAAAAGCTTGCGGGAAAGGACACTAGGGATCAAATCCCTGGTATTTGGGCCAGTATCGTGAGGCGCGGATGACCAGCACTTACAACGACATCAGGCAAGTAATCGAAGCACGCATTTCAACTGAAATGGCGTCATCGCCTGCATATCAGGTCAGCTTTGAAAACGTGCCGTTCACGCCGCCTAACAACAGCACTTGGGTCAAAGCACAAATCCGTTTCGGGGCTAACAATTACGCGACGTTGCTTGGCCCCACGACTGGCAGCAACCGCCAAGCAGGCATCTTAGTAATCAATGTTTTCAGCCCGATTGGTGTTGGTACTGGCGATAACTTGACGGTTGCCGAAAGGCTTAAAGATTTGTTTGACCGGAAAACTGTCAGTCAAATCATTTTCGAAGCTGCTGATGGCCCTGTTTTTGTTGAAGCTGCAGCTCCTGCATCTTTTTTTCAAACAGAACTAGCCATAACATTCGATGCCTTCGTACAATGAAACGAAGCCAACTACCGCTAACCCGCCATGGCAACCACGTTATCCGGTACGTCCGGTGCCCTTTATTACAAGCCTGCTGGCACTGACAGCACGTTTAAAGCCGCAAACGTCACCAACGCTGACAACACGATTGTTGTTGGCTCTTTTTTGAATTTCAAAGTTAACGACAAGGTTTCGTTTGGGACCGGTACGGGCGGCACTTTGCCTGGCGGTCTATCTGCAAGCACTCCAGTTTTCGTCCGAACTTACGTGGCGGCAACCGGGTTAGCCACTTTTGCTGCAACTGCGGGGGGTGCTCAACTTACGCTCAGTAGTGACGGGACTGACGGAACAACGCCTTTCACAATTAAGTTTTCTGAATTTGAAGCAGTTGGAGCTATTAGGGAATGGAGCTTTGAAATTACTCGCGATGAAATCGATGTGACTACCATCGGCCAATCGCTTGGTCAGCTTGCTCCGTTCAAGACTTACATCACAGGCTTTGCCGATGGTGAAGGCTCGGCCACTATTTACACCACAGATGATGACACCACGATCGCGTCACGCTTAGTTGAAGACGTGATTCAGCGTGTGCAGACCGGCGTTCAATTTAAACTTTACATTGATCGCGTAGTGTCATCTGGCACCGTTGATGACACAGCAAGCCGATCAATCACTTTGGAAGCTGTGCTTACTTCAGCGAGCTTTACGGTCAACCCAGATGACGCGCAATCAATTGAGGTTGCATTCCGTCCATCTGCTGTGCCTACCTTCGATCTTAGCAAGAGCTGATAATCGTTTTGGTTGTAATACCCCCGGCTTGCGCTGGGGGTTTTTTTATGAGTAGTATCTGTTTACTGTTTCAAGGCTTTTATGTCTACTGCTGGCGCTAGTCTTCGTGCTCTTGACCGCCTAAAGAAAGCCGCAAATCTTGTTCCTGTCAAAAGAATTGTGATCCTGAGCGATGGTGCTGAGTTTGAATTTTGGTCTACGCCATTAACGATGGCAGAACGTGAACGCGCACAAAAGCAAGCTGGGTCAGATGATGCCACCCAATACGCTTTGCAGCTATTAGTAAATAAAGCAACAGATGAAGATGGTCAACGGATGTTTAAGGCTGGTGAATTGGCCGAGCTTAAGAACGATGTTCGCGACGAAGACTTGCAAGGTTTGATGCTTGCTCTTGTAACAGGTGAAGGCAACGTTACAGAGGACGAGGCAAAAAACTAGCCAAGCTCTTCAAAGATGACTATCCATTGAGAATCCAGATGCGTTTAGCCCGTGAACTGGGCTATACGTTGTCTGAGCTATCTCAAAAGATGTCACGCGAAGAGCTGCAGCTTTGGTGCTTGCTGTATGAAACGGAAGCATCAGAACAGGCTGAAATGCGACGCAAAGCAAAGCGGAGGTAGACTTATGCCACACGGTTAAGAGCTTGTGGCATGGGCGTTGTTGTCATTGACCTTACGGGCAGGGACGGCGTTACCCCAGTCATATCAAAAATTGCGGCGGCGCAGAAAAAACTTGATGCGGTTTATCAAAAGACTGTTAAAAGGCAGAATCAAGCATTTGCTGGTGCCGGGAAAGTTCAACAAGTATTTTCAACTAAAGTTGCAAACACTGAAGCAGCAATAAGAAAACAGATTGCAGCTCTGCGGCAGGTGCAGCAAAATGTCACCCTTGGGGGGCAGGTTTATCAAAAAGCTGGTCAGCAGATTGATCAATATCAAGCCCGGCTTAATACAGCAGGAGCAGCAGCGACTAAAAAGGTTGGAGTTTTAGGGCGTCTTAGGGAATCTGCAATAGGGGCTAGCCAGGCACTTGCTGCCCTTGGTGCAGGTCTCGCGGTCAAAGGTTTTGCTCAAGCTGGTATTGAAGCTGACCGTACGGCAAAAAGGTTGAAGCTGCTAGGCGACGAATATGGAGAAACAGCAGCTTTACAGAAACTTGCTGCTGAAGGCGCTGAGAAATTTACGATAGGACAAACACAAGCAGCGGCGGCTGTTAGTGATCTTTTTGGGCGCTTGCGTCCAGCAGGTGTTTCTTTAAAGGACATTGAAACAGTTTTCAATGGCGTTGGCGTTGCGGCAGCAAAAATGAATCTTTCAGCCAGCGATGTTGACGCTGTAATGCTGCAGCTAAGTCAAGCTTTAGGTGCTGGTGTTCTTAATGGTGAAAACCTTGTCGCTGTTATGGAAAGGCTACCATCGATTGGAAATGCTATTGCTAAGTCTATGAAAAGACGTGTTGGCGAGTTAAAAGAGTTAGGGGCTAAAGGTAAACTAACAACTGATGTAGTAATCAAAGGATTGAAAGAATTATCAAAGCAAAAGCCGCCAGAAGCAGACGCATATAAAAAATTCAATAAGGCAATGGCAGACTTGTCAACATCAATAGGAAAACTACTTTTACCTGTACTTACACCAACTATTGATTTAATAACTAAAGTTGTAAATGCGTTCGTGGGATTGCCTGAACCAGTTAAAGCGGCTGTTATTGGTTTTACTGCAGTGGCTGGGGCTTTTGCTGTAATTGGCCCGCTTCTTCCAATAATTGCGGCTGGTTTGGCGGCTATCGTTGCCGTTGTAACGGGCCCTGTTGGAATTGTCGCAGCGATTGGCGGAGCGGTTGCAGCTTTCTTCGCCATGAAAGGGGCTACTGACGAAACAAAAAAACCTGTCGATGAAGTCAACAAAAAAATTGACCAGACAAAAATTGCTGTTGACGCTGCCACAGAAGCAAAAAAACGGTTCATTGAAAAAACAAAAGAATCCCTTGATTTTTTAACTAAAGAAAAAACACAAATTGAAGCGCAAAAATCTGCCTATCAAAACACCATCAACGTTACAAATGCTCGCTTGAATGCAGAGAAAGCGATTAACGATTTGCAAGGGCAGATCCTAGAGCGTGCTTATGAACAGGCAAGTTCAGCGACACAACGCTTGAACATTGCTAAGCAGATTTTCCATAACGAAGTAAATGGCGCAAAGCTTGCTTACCAGCAGACATTAAACAGCATCGAAGCTGAGCGAGGCAAGCTTGAGTTAAAGCGTCAAGGCGCAGTAATCGATGCGCAAATCTTAAAAGCCCGTGGCGCAATACTTGTAGCCGAAACCAAAGGAGTTGAAAAAAAAGCAGAAGCACAAAGGCAAGCCGACAAAGCTCTTGACGCTCAAATGCAGGCTGTAAGGTTAATTGACGGTCAGATAAAAGCTCAAGTTCAGGTTGGTCAGCATCAAGCAACAGCGGCAAAAGCTCAGTTAGAAGCAAAAATAATGACAGCAGAGCAGAACCTAAAGCAAAAGCTCGTTAGCAAAGAAATCAACATGAGCAATACAAAAGCCAATAACTTGGTTACTGCCCTTGGTAATGGGGTAAGGAATACGGGAGACCTAGCAACAGGGACCGGACAAGTTGCGGAAAATGCACGGCAATCAGCGCACATGTTTATCCAAGTTGCCAACCAAGCGTCAAACGCTGCCAATCAAATCAATAGAGCAGCGACTGCGCAAAGAAACTTAAATGCAGCACGCGCACAGTCTTCATCTAGTTCAAATTCAGGCTCAACTGAAACTGCTGCTGCTGGTGCGTATTGGAGCGGCGGCTTCCAAGCTTTTGCTAAAGGTGGCATGGTTAAAGGCCCAACGCTTGGCCTTATTGGTGAAGGCGGCGAGCCTGAGTACATAATTCCGCAAAGCAAAGCGGCTGGATTCGCTGCCAACTTCCTGTCAGGAAAGCGTGGTACTAGCGCTATCCCAGGCTTTGCCGATGGCGGTGTTGTTGCACCGTCTTCTGCAAGCGTAAACATCCAGACTGGACCTGTGACGCAAATGGGCGGCCAAAACTATGTAACAATGCAAGACATGAGCCAAGCTGTACAGGCCGGTGTTGAGCAAACTTTGCAGTTCTTGATGAGTGATGGAACTGTGCGTGCAGGGGTAGGTTTGGACTGATGGCAACTACATATGACATCCTGTGCTTTCTTGAATATTTTGCTGATCGCACGTCAGTTTTAGACGGCTCAGGTAATCGAACACCAACAAAGCAATGGCAAAATTTTTACCCTGAAGCTCAATTGCTTACTGCGGATTCTGATGCAACTGGAGAGTACAAATATTTAGCTTTTGACATTGAAGGTTTTGGTTCTACGCTTGCATCTGAGTTGAATGATTTAACTGTAGAAATGGCCGCGACTGGTGAATTGATTGACATTACGGACGCAGCGATAGGCGCAGACAACTTAATTATTGCTTCCTTGTACATTCAAGACGCAGGGGAAGCCGCTTTTGATTCAGGCAGTGCTCAGCTAATCAGTCGGTACATTGGCAGCATTGCCGCTGCTGAGGTTTCTGATGAGGCAATTAGCTGGACTGTAAACCCGGCTATTGATACACTGAAAGCACAGGTACCGACCAAGAAGGTAGCCCCTGGCATGTTAATGCGTTCTTACCAAGCAATCGCTACGAATACATGACTGAAGTAATAATACTTGCTCGTTTATGCACGGTTGAATGTGCTGATGGTTCGATAGTTAAAAATGCTCGGATTTTTTATGATGGCGAAAACTTAATTTACCGGAATGCAGATGGCGAAATAATCGATGGCGTCAAAACGCACGGCGCAGAAATAATCAATCGAGTGTCTAACTTAAGTCTTATTTCTTACAAGGAGCGAACACAATGACAGCTTCATTTTCAAATAAAGCTTTAAAAGCGCTGAAGAAAAAACAAAAGAGCTTGCTTGCTAAATATCTGAGACAGCTAGCAAAAAAAAGGAAAAATTTTAAAGCAACAGAACAAAAAAAACAAGTTCCTGCTAGTGCATCTACTAAGCGTGATGCTTCACCAGCGCAAAGAAAAAACGCTGCATCAATTTATGCTCAAAGTGTCGGGCCACAACAAGACATTGCACAGGCTGGTGACACTGTCCCATTGCTATTTTGCAAGCGTGTCACGATTGGAAGCACGAAATATGGGGGAACTTGGATCCAGCCAAGCTTACTCAAACAAGGCTCACTTGATTTTAAAGAAGTCTATCTTTATGCTATTAGCCAAGGAAATGTTGCAACAGCCCCAAGCACTCATCAAGCATACATAGGGAGTGTTGCTCTTAAATTTTTGCCAAATATAACAGCCCCGACTGTTGCTCAATACTATAAAAGCGAATCCCAAATGGCAGCGGCTAAAAATGTATGCCCCATAACAAGTGGCAGGATATTCTGTGACATCGACACTGCTTACTACACAGCTAATTTTGATTCACCAAAAGGGAACGTCCTTAGATTTAGCATAGAATATACAACTTCTTTTTCTAACGGCGGTCTTATTACCCGTGGCGTAGGTGATACTACAAACACCACTTGGAGCGTCCCAGGTACTGAAATCAAAGTGTTTGAAGTCGCAACAGGGATTGATAGAACTGCCGAGTATTGGGCAATAAGGTCTACTACCCCCGCTAATACTACGTTTAGCTTTAATCAACGTTTTGATAGCAATTCTAATTTAATTGGCGGGCAACCCGTTGGGCATAAGGTTGGTGCCACATTCCCTCTTACGTTTGGTTCCCCGGATCCAAATTTCTTTCTACAGGAGTACGGCGTAAGCGAGCCATGCGTTCAAATTTTTCCAGCAGGAACTGTAAATAAACAAACGAATACCAGCAACCCTGCTAGCACAGGTGAGCTTTACGGGATAGAAGAAGAAGTGTATTTCAGCTCGGTAGCTGATCCTGCATCTTTCCCGACTTCATATGATTTTACTGTTTTTTCTGATATTACGTTTTTAGAAATTAATGGCGATATCTCTGACGACTTCCAAGGCGAAAAGCCAAGAAAAACTACACGCCAACTTTCTGTATTCTACGAAAACGGAGCTGATGTTGTTTTATATAGCCAAGGGCTAACAACGACCGGGCCGAGTAATCAATTTGCAGATTTAGCGATGCACTTGTTTGCTTTAATTAAAAGAGCAAACCCAAGCAACGCGTCAATTTCGCAGCCTATTGATACTTCTAATTTGCAGACTTTGGCTACTTTTGCACAGAACATAAAAGCTTTTTTCAATGGTGTCATTGACCAGTCTGTGAACGTTGTGGAGTATGTGACAAGCATGGCTCCATTTTTCTTGCTTTCGTTTATTTCAAAGAATGGACGTTACAGTTTGCAGCCGCTGTTGCCTCTGTCAAGCAACAATATAGACATATCTGCCTTAACACCTGTAAAAACATTTACCGAGGCTGATATTCTACCAGGATCATTCTCTAAAGTTTACTTTGGTCAAGCACAAAGGCGTGACTTTAACGTTTCAGTGATATTCAGGGAATCATCAGCTCAAGAAATTGGAGGTCAACGCACAAAGACTGTAAGGTTTTCAGGTACTGCAAATGATGCACCGACAGAACAATTTGACATGACAGATTTCTGCACAAATCAAGAGCACGCAGAAATGTACGCCAAATATGAATTATCACGGCGGAAGCATTCAACACATACAATTAGCTTTGACGTACCTTTGCTAACTACGTCCTTGATCCCGACTCAAATTATTAAAGTGCAACGACAAAGAATTAACACCACGGGAGACGATCGTACAGAAACCGAAACTTATCAAATCACAAGCATTGAGCACGCTTCAGATGGTACAACAGGCATTTTAGCGATGCACTTTCCTGTAAACGGAAGTGGCGTTTCATTAATCAGTAACGATATTGTTAACACTGCTTTTGAGGTTGTCTAATGGCTGATTTCCCTGCATTGACTCCTAACGCAAGGCAGTTAACGCTTGGCAACTTTCCGCAAGTAACTTATAGCGGGCCTAGCGGTATCAATGTTCGTTTTCTGTTCAACGAAACAAAAGGGGCGCAACATTTGCTAACACTTGGTTATGTCGGGCTAACCGAAACTCAAGCTAATCTAATCACTGATCATTATGTTGGCCAGCAAGGTTCGTTGATTGCCTTTGATTTGCCTGGCGTGGTGTGGTCAGGGTATTCGGCCGTGCCTGTAAGTGCATCAAGCTATCAATGGCAATACGCTGGGGCGTTTTCTGTTGAGCAAGGTGGGGTGACAGGCCGGTTTAACATAGAAGTGGCTCTGCTGAGCGTTTTAGCTTAAAAATGGATTTTTTCCCTTCGCTGTCGCCAAATGTCCGAGTTTATTCTGTTGGGGATGTACCCGTTTCTCGGCAAATAGCATTAAGTGGCGCAACAACAAATTTCAGAAGGGGTAGTAGGTTTGTAAATCAAAATTTGCAGCTTACGTTTTCGCATTTAACGGAAACAAATATGAACCTTATAACAGCGCATTATTTAGCTGCTAAAGGAACTTATGATTTTTTCTTTGGCACAGACGCATTGTGGGGCGATTACAGCGGCACTGAACCAGTGGCAGTGCTTGGGAATACAGCCTGGAGGTATGCAAGCCCGCCGAGCATTGCTGACGTTTCCTATGACCGGTTTACAGTTGAAGTCCAGCTGATTAGCCATTCGGTCGAGCAAGGTGATTTTAACCTTGACGCCGGAGGCGCAGACGGTTCAGCAGCCGTTTACATTGTTGACGCGCTCACTGCTTCAGCCACTCCGGCTCGAACTTACATCTTCAACGGAGGTGACTCATGAGCATCACTATCAATTCGCTAATGCAGCAGCGCCGTGATACGGCTGCAAACTGGACATCACAAAACCCAACACTTCTCAATGGTGAGCTGGGATATGAAACAGATACAGGGAAATGGAAATTAGGGAACGGCTCTACTGCGTGGACTTCACTGGCTTACACGCCTTGGGGGCAGATTTCGTACCCCATAGCCACTGCAAACATTGCAGATGATGCTGTAACTGCAGCAAAGCTTGCAAATACAGCAGTTTCCGCCGGGAGTTACACAACTGCCAACATTACGGTCGATGCGCAGGGTCGGTTAACAAGTGCAGCATCAGGGACGATTGGAACCTCTGGGCTGGCTGATGGAGCGGTTACAACTGCCAAGATTGCAAATGATGCTGTAACTGGTGACAAGCTCGCAAATGACATCACGATCGCCAACAACCTTACGGTTACAAACGATCTAACTGTCAACGGCACAACAACAACAATCGATACAACCACGCTTGTAGTTGAAGATAAAAACATTGAAATTGGAAAGGTTTCAACTCCTACTGATTCAACGGCTGATGGCGGTGGGATCACGCTTAAAGGTGCAACGGATAAGACCATTAATTGGGTCAATGCAACTGATGCGTGGACATTCAGCGAACATCTAAATATTGCAAGCGCCAAAGAATTTCGTATTGCTGGCACGAAAGTTCTTGATGCGACAAGCTTGGGTGGTGCTGTTGTTGCTTCTAGCCTGACCAGTGTTGGAACGATTGCGACTGGTGTTTGGAACGGCACGCCAATTGCGACGGCTTACATCGCAGATGATGCAGTTACCAGCGCCAAGATTGCTGATGGAGCAATTGTTAATGCAGACATCAACGCCTCCGCTGCTATTGCTCTTAGCAAGCTTGCTACAGGAGCCCTTCCTTCAGCTATTACTATTGCATCCGCCAACATTGTTGATGGCACAATCGTCGATGCTGATATTAACGCTTCTGCAGCTATTGCTCTTAGTAAACTAGCAACAGGGGCGCTTCCTTCTGGGATTACTGTTAGTGCGTCAAATATAGGCAACTTATCTATTGTCAACGCTGACGTAAACGCATCAGCTGCGATTGATTTAAGTAAATTAGATACTGGTGCACTGCCTACGGCTATTACTGTTGCATCAGCGAATATTGTTGATGGTGCAATTGTCAATGCAGATATAAATGCTAGCGCAGCAATTGCTCTCAGTAAACTAGCAACAGGCGCTCTTCCGGCTGCGCTTACTATTGCCTCTGCCAATATTGTTGACGGTACAATTGTTAATGCTGATGTTAATGCTAGTGCAGCTATTGCCGGTACAAAAATTAGCCCAGATTTTGGCAGTCAAGCTATCGCGACGACAGGAGTCGTCAGTGCTAGTGGCGTTACTGTTGATGGTCCCTACAAGCAAGTAGCCGAAGCAGTTGGAGCATTAGATATTAACTTAAGCACCGGCAACTACTTTACGAAAACAATCAATGGAAACTCTACTTTTACTTTCTCTAACCCTCCATCTAGTGGGACAACAGGTTCATTCACTTTAGAACTTACTCATACGTCAGGGACTGTTACTTGGCCCGCTAGCGTCAAATTTCCAGACGATACTGCGCCTACTCTTGCGACTGGTAAGACACACTTATTTATGTTTATAACTGATGACGGCGGCTCACGTTACCGTGGAGCAGCACTTGTAGATTACGTGACTTGATATGGACCTTATTACGCGACAACAACTGATGGCCGTAGCGGGTTACGGTGGCGCTAGTTTTCCAGACCCGTCAACAATCGGCACTGCTGCTGAAGGTGGCTTTTTTGGGGGTTTATTTAGTTCCACTGCTAATGGCGTTGCAACTCATGCGTTGATAGTGGCACCCGCAGCGACTGGTGCAAGCGGTACTGGCTACACAATCACGACAATGTTGAATTACCAAAACCCTAGAACCGTTACAGGAGCAACAAGTTTGTTTGACGGTTATGCGAATACTTACAGCTATCTAGCTGGCAGCGACTCTCAGGCGGCTGACTTTTGCTCAGGTCTTACTATTGGTGGCCACACTGATTGGTATTTGCCAGCGTACTTAGAGCTAGATATCGTTTATTTTCACTTAAAACCAACAACAACCAGCAATAATACCGCCACAGGTACTAACGCCTATTCTGTCCCGACACGTTCTTCTAACTACACAAGTGGGGCTCCTGCTCAGACAACTGTGACTGCATTCCAGTCAGGCAACTCTGAAGCATTTCAAGCAGGTCAGCATTGGTCTTCAACAGAATCCACCATTATTCGTGCCCATTTTCTCGATTTTGATACTGGATCACAATCAAACACCCTCAAGCAACGGACCAAAAGAGTTCGTGCTTTCCGCAAAGTAGCCATTTAACCTTATTATTCTTTTAAAACACCATGTACGTTTTTGCTCCCAATCAGACCGCCGAGACCTTCCCCTACACAATCGGCAATCTGAGACGCGACAACCCAAACACAAGCTTTCCACGCAATCCTTCAGATGCGCTGTTAGCCGAATGGAACGTGTTTCCAGTTGTCAAACAAGATCCGCCAAGCTTTGATTTAGCAACGCAAGGCATTAATCAGGTGAATCCAACGTTGGCCAGTGGGAAATGGGTGCAAACTTGGGAAATAACATCTGCAAGCTCTAAAGAAATTGCCGAGCGAGCTACTGCCAAAGAAGTTGAAGTTCGTGAATTGCGTGATCAGCTCATTGCTGAAACTGATTGGGTGATTATCAAGGCAAAAGAGACATCAACCAATGTGGCCGCTGCAATGAAAACATATCGGCAAGCGTTGCGTGATTTGCCATCTGCTGAAGGCTTCCCTTATACGATGACTTGGCCAACAAAGCCTTCCTGATGCAAAGACCTGATCCAATGATCCCCTGCAAGCCAGGGGCTGAAGACATTGAAGCAATGAACAACCGCGTTGCTTGGATGGACATGCTTTACAAGCTAGAAAAAAGGGACGATCCAGCGCATTCACAACACGGTTTATATACGTCATTGAATAAAAAACACTTGTCAATTTTCCCTGGGAGTGACGAAAACTAAGGAGCAGATCCCTAACTGTCCATCGGCAGTCCCAGTTAATGTACCTACAGAAAACTCAACCCCTTCTAAAAATGATCAAAGCATTGATTGTGAGTTCTGCCGTCGTTGGCGCTGCTGCGCTGGCATCTCCTGCCCACGCAGAGAATTTCTACTTGAATCCAGAATTTAACGCTGCTTTTAGTGGCTCAGATTATTCAGGGTCTGTTTTAGACGTTGGAATTGGCTACGAAGATGGTGGTTTCTACGCACAGATTGGCCCATCAGTTTTGTGGGTTGATGGTGGCGAAACTGAAGTTGGTTATTCTGGCAAAACCGGTGTCTCAGCTTCTGTTTCAGAAGACCTAAGCGCATACGGAGAGGTTTCCTTCGCTAAGTACGAAGACATCGACGCAGGCTATGGCCTGAAAGTTGGAACAAAGTACAGCTTCTGAGCTAGTCTGTAACAGAGCAACCGCAACCTTCCCTGGTCTCACACAGCAGGGGAGGTTTTTTCTTTGCAATTTAATCATGCAAAAACTATTCAACGTAATGTCTGTGGCCTCGTTCACCATCAGCGTGAGCATGGTTGCTGGCAGCGCACTGCTCTACACCCGCATTCCATCACTGACGAAGTATTACATGAGTGAGCTAAAGCTTGAGTTAACCAAGGTTGTAACTCAAATGGTGCCAGCCAAGCTTGATGACGTGATGCCTGAACTGCCGTCAGCTACAGGTCCAGCAATCGAAACGCCTAAGTTGCCGTTTTAGTGGGCTTCAGGTCCAAAGCCTTCTTTTGCGATCTGACCCATGTCTAACGCTGGTGCAGGCGCGTCCGTACTGTCATCAAAACTTGCTAACCATTCCCGCACCGAGTCGCCTGTAGGAGTGCCTTTTGGCCAGCGGATAAATTTCAAGACTTCGCTTTTTTCAGTAAAACCCATTGAGCTAAACCCTTTTAAGACGGTGTAACTAATAGGTGGTCCTTCGCGGTTCTTTTTGCGTTCGATCCATAGCTGACCTGCGACAAATCGCTCTGACTTCATGCCTGAAATTCGTGAGATTGGAATAGGACGTATTGAAATTACTGAGATACCTACCTGGAGAAGCATCCCACCTCAGAGTATTCCATCTGAGCCACCAATCACATTGATGCTTGGCTTTCCTGTTGGGGATATGCCTGGCTGCGTTGAGACAAGAAATACACAGCCTGGCAATCCAGACGCTTACACAGATGAGCGAGGTAATTTTACGGTTTGCGATGGAACGATGCCATCGTTTCCTGCTGCACTGGACTTTACGCCTGGAACGTTGACTTATGGATCAGCTAAGCCACCAGCAATAGACCCAAAAGAAAAACCGGCAACCTCCCAGCAACCGGCTCAGTCCCCTTCACCGGAGGCGTCCAACCCAACCGGCATTCCAAAGGTAGACACAAAGCTGCCATGTCCGCCACCAGACGCAATACCTATAGGAGCAAAAAATAAGCTTCAGACTGCTGTCATTACTGGTTACAAGCGAGTCGATGGAGAATGTAAAACCCAATTCAAGTCGTTGGACATACCAGCGATTCTCGGCAACCATTTACCTGGCTCGCCTGTTGTGGTCACGACTGCAACGATTGCGGTTGTTGCGACAACAGCAGCAGTTTTAGCCAAGCCATTAGG
>Ga0181380_1000725_pt1 | contig 14717 bp, 25 predicted proteins | sample 3SPOviralmetaG_FD_130116 | JGI IMG/M metagenome (GOLD analysis project Ga0181380, IMG submission 130116) | Marine viral communities from the oligotrophic San Pedro Time Series (SPOT) site, San Pedro Channel, CA, USA - 3 SPOT_SRF_2009-08-19 | ecosystem: Environmental > Aquatic > Marine > Strait... | reverse complement strand
CAGAGCATAGGTTACTCTGACGTACCTCTAAGCCTAGATCCTTCTGTTCCTGCGGTAGAGCCTCATTACAGCGGTCTAGGTTAACAATGTAGGGTTCACCTGTCTCTGCTCTGGTATGCACTAGCTGCCACCACAAGTCCCTAGCTGATACAGTCTTGACTGCTTCTTTTGTTTTAGGATCTATTAAACGCCAGCTATCATCAGACATAACAGAAGCTAAGAACTCATCTGTAATATTAATACCATTATGTAAGTTAAGACACTTACGATTAAGATCACCACCAGTAGTTTTACGCATAGCAATAAATTCTTCTACCTCTGGGTGACTAATATCCATGTATGCTGCATAAGATCCTCTACGAGTTACGCCTTGATTAAAGGCTAACATCTGACTATCTACGACATGGATGAATGGTATAGTACCAGTAGAACGACTACCGTTCCTAGTAGAGATGCCGTTAGAACGCACTTCTCCCCAATATCCTCCGATGCCTCCACCGGAGCTTGATAGCCAGATATTCTCATCATAGTGAGAAGAAAGACCATCTCTTGAATCAGGTACGTGATTGAGGAAGCAACTGATAGGTAGGCCCCTAGTTGTTCCCCCGTTACTAAGAATAGGAGTGCTGAACATAAACCAATTACTGCTGCTATAATTGTAAAGCCTTTGAGCCATAGCCCAATCAATGCGCCCTTGATAAGTTGACCCGTAAATACTAGCTCTTGCGTAAGCTTCTTGTGCATGTGTTTCATCTTCCCAAAAATATCTGTCTTTTAAAGTTTCTAAAGAAAAAGTATTAAGCTTTTTTTCTTTATCGTAATCAATTTCAATCCCTAAATAATCCTGTTTCCCAATCTTTGATGTCATTCAAATCGTCCCTTTCTTTTAATTGTTCTTGCCTGTAGCTACGAGTACGGGCTTTGTTTTGTTTCTTATCTTTAACTTTGTTTCTTTTATGAAACATTTCAGTCCTTTCTGCTTTTCTATCCCAACTGCTCACTTGAATGCTCCAGCAAATAAGTAATTAATCTTTCTTCATACCAACGAGCTTTACGAAGATCTTCTACAGGCTTTTTCTTATACCTAAATCGCCATTGGTATTTAAGCGCATTGCCTCTTAGATAACCTATATATTCATCATGTGTAAGCATACCTTGAATAGCATCAATGCACTCCATACCACCGTTGTTGTAATGCTTTGGTCGGTTTACTGCGTCATAGCTTTTAGCCATAGCTTCCTCAGAAAATACTGGATGTTCATTAGATGCGTTGTCATCGTCATAGATACGGTTCCAAGCCTCAGCTATGCTAGCTTTACTGTTGCGTAGTCTGTTCCATTCTTCTGGTGTTGCATTATCAATACTCATTACTTCCACTCCTTTGGAAATGTTTTTTCTGAAAACCATTTAAACTTATTTTTTTCTGCCCACTCTGAATGAGTAAACTTTGTACCATCTTTTCTACGTCTTGCTGCTGGCATGGGTGCGTAAGGCGATGCAAATAAAAACACTAATTCATAATCTTCTGGCAAAGATTCTCTAATCCATATGTATTTATTATATTCTTGATAGTCCCAAAATCTTCCTTTAGCTTCAAGAAGAATGGTAACACCATCTATTGTTTTAATAAAATCAGGATTGTAAGTGTGCTTTATTATATACGATAATTTCTGAGAATGCAAGTCCCAACTAGAAATTAAATTTTTATGTAATTTATATTCCCATTTAGAATCATATCCTTTGGGCTTGTCTTTTTCTACAGGTCTTTTTACCCTAGGTTTACGCATTCATAACCTCATACAATGTAACGGACATAATAGGCTTTTTTGTTTTTCGTAACACTTTTTTAATTCTTTTTCTAAACCATTTAAATGTATATGAGTTTGTCCTTATTTGTCCTCTAGAAAAAAAGTAAGGCTCGTCTGGTATTTGTTGAAGAGCTTCTAATACAGAAATCTCTGTACCTTCGGGCATTAAAGATTTTACCCATTGGTAAGCTAACCCTACAACAAGCACATTCATTTTTTGTTTTTTACTAACTGGATTACTTAACATTATAAAATCTCTTCTACTTTAGGTTCATTTACTACTTTAACAAGGTATGTTAAACCTTTAGAATATTTAAAGGTTCTTAAATCTGGATAACACTTTTGCTTGTGAGCACAAAAAGAACACTGCTTAGGTAACTTCATGTTTCCTGACTTACCTTCTGGTATTGGAGGATAGCATATTTCTTCAGGTGCGGTATCCAGATCCATAGCTTTTTTAACTTTGCTAATTAGATATCTAATGTTTGGTTTGTCTAGCTCATCTGGTTGATACAGGGTAATTTCACCTGTTTCTTTATTGATAGCTAAGAAGCCTCCATTACTAGACTTTTCTGCTTTTTCATAGCCGCTAAGCTGGGCAAGGTATCCGAAAGGATCGTCTTCTCTAAGAGTTCCTTCTTTAAACTTTTTAAAAGCAAAGTTAGATGCTGTCTTTACATCAACTACTTCTCCGTCAATCTTACAATCAATGTGTCCTTTAATACTGTCAACAGAAACTTCTTTCTGCTCATCACTAACCTCATGACCTGACAGTTTAACAAGAAATAAAAGTATCTCTTCAAGCAAGTGACCATATAAAAATCTAATTGGTAAAAAACTTGAATCGCTAAAACTTTTATCTGATTCTTCTTTCATATCAAAATAAAGCTGACGTAAAGGTCTTCCTACATTAGACATCCTAATATATTTAGTAGAGTCTCTATGTGGTGTAGCCCAATGAAGAATACAACTCTTTAAAGATTCTCCTAAATCTTCCAGCATTTGAGGATCAATAGGCACTGCTTTATTTTGAGACAATGGTTTTAATGTTGAATAAATATCTTCAACAACTGTACTAAGTTCTTTCATTTTCTATGTTTTATAAACCTTAATTTTCTAGTTAAAGAATTGTAATGGAGATACTGAACTTCAAGTTCTTTTTGTTTAGATGTTCTTGAAGAAAGCCTACCATCTTTATAAGACTTGACATCTAATTTTTTTATGTTGCCTTCTTCATCCATAGCAATTAAATCTATAGGCCCAGTACAGCCACAGTTTTTAAAAACTTGGTAGCCGTTATCCCATAGCCATGTTATTGCATAATGTTCTGCTAAATCACCTACTCTACTTGGATCTTGTTTAGTGTGTTTCACTCCAGTTATCTCCTATTTTATACTCCCCATCTAGAGGACATCTTAAGTTAAAATACATTCCTGCATCGACAATAGCTTGCACTCCTCGTTGTCCTATTTCTTCTGCTATATTTTCTTTGGCTTCTACTTGCCACTCATCATGTACATTAGCTACAAAATGAGCATCCATATCTTTAATACTTTCTTTAAAAAGTACTAAAGCTTTTTTCATTACAATAGCTCCTGCACTCTGAAGTAAAGTATTTAAAGCTGAATGTGCTGATCTGATTGTTACTTTGCGTTCATCTAATCCTTTAAGGAATCCTCTTTGAGACGCTCGTTCAACCCTGTCTTTAAGATTTGCAAGTGATGGTAAATTATTGAGGAAACTCCCTCTAAGTCTTTTACCATCTCTTCTGTTTCCTTGAACCACGCTTCCAAGCTTTTCATCTCCAGCTCCGTATAAGAATGCATAGATGAATGTCTTTGCCTGATCTCTTGATTCAAGTCCTGCAAGCTCTTGATTAGCTGTGTGTATGTCTCCATTGAGTATTTCATGCGTATAACCTTTGTCATTCATGTAGTGAGCAAGCATTCTTAACTCTAAACCACTAGCGTCAATGCCTACAAGTTTGTATCCTTTTGGAACAGTCCAACATTCTCTGCACTCTTTACCATACGGACTATAAACCGCAGGTATTTGTGCCATATTAGGTTTAAAATGTGTCATCCTTCCAGTAACAGCACCGTTATGCACAGTGTAGCCATGAACTCTATCATTTTTTAAAAATTTAAACCATGATTCTACTAAACCTATACGTTTGTTTAAAAGTAAAAATCTATTAATTAATGCTGCTTCAGGTATATGTTTAATTAATTTTAAAGTTCCTTCATCAACAACAGGTTGTCCTGTAGGTGTAAACTTTTTAGGCTCCCACCCAAAGTCCTGAAGATACATTCCAATTTGCTGTCTTGAATTTAAATTAAAGTCTTCAATTTTATATCTATCAAAAGCAAGCACTTGGCTTTTGGGAAGCTTTGAAAGTCTATCATACTCTTCTTCAGTAAGTCCTTGTTTAGAAAGAGTACTATCTTTTTTAAACTTAGGCACAACTGTTTTAACTTTTACTTTACGAGGCACAAATACTTTATGAACTTCTTCAACAATCTTTGCGTTCTCTTCTCTAAAAAGAGCAAGTAATTTTTCTGCTTTAACAACATCTAAATAGAAACCGTGATTCTCTTGCTTCTTTAAAATGTCAGCAACTTCATGCTCAATTTTTACACACTCTTCTCCAAAACCTTTGAGTTCTTTTATCAACTCTTGAAATACTAAAGTATTTAACTCAACATCATTGATGCAATACTCTAACATCTCTGGAGTATATTCATGAAAGTCTTCTTCTTCCATTAATCCTTTATGATAATCTAATCTAAATCCCCAAGGCTTTAAACCATGACCATCTCTTTCAGGATTAGCTAAACGGGAAAGAACTAATGTATCAATTATCTTTTTATCTTTGAAAGATATATCTGTTAACTTTTGCAGTACAGGTATATCAAATCCTACGATATTATGACCAATCAATATTTTAGATTTTTCCAACAACTCTAAGCCTTCGTCTATTTTTTCTGGAGGATAAGAGTATACTTTATTTGTATCTATATCTTTAGCTACGATGCACCATATTACTGATGCATCTAGCCCGTCTGTTTCAATATCAAATACTAGATTCATTTTACTTCCTTTAAAATGGTATGAAATCTTTTTCGTTTGTGCTTAGTAATTCTAACTCTTCTTCTGGTTGAAACTCAGAAAGCCTCCCTGTTACATGATCATATAATAAATGAGTAGCTAAACCTACTTCACCTGTGTATCTAGATTTAAGCACACGAACCTTTGTGGTGTTAGCCTCAATTTTGTCTTCTGCTTGTTGATTTCTTTCAAGAGCAATCAAACAATCAGATATCTGAGCAATACTACCACTACCTCTGAGATGACTAGCTGCTACTTCTGCACCGTTTTCATGTCCAAAGTTACCATCTAGCTTACGCAAATGCGACACAAGCAAGAAACCTACACCTGTTTCTTCAATAAGACTTCTAAGCTGGGTCATTACATTGTCAATAAGTCTGCGTTCATCTCCTTCAGAGATTGAAGAAACTAACATATGTAAGTGATCAAGAATAATCCATTTACAATCACAACCTACAATTAAATATCTAAGTTTAGTCATAATGTCTTCAACATTGTTGATACCAAAATGAGCATGTACAAAAAGTCTGTCATTAGAAGTTACAGTTTTATACATTTCATCTAACTGTTCTTCTGTATAACAATCTCTTACTTCTTTAAGATGCATTTTCTCACTGTACTCTACAGCAATAATACCATCTACTGTACGTCTCCAATCTTCTTCTAACGCAATGATGCCTACGTTGTCTTCTGTGTTGTTAAGTATCCAATGCTCTAACTCACGCATAATGCTTGACTTACCTACGCCTGTCCCTGCTGCAACAGTTATCAGCTCACCTTGACGCATACCTAAAAGCTTTGCATTAAGGCCAGACCAAGGATAATCAATGCTTGCAGCTAAAGCTCTGTTCTTCCAATCTTCTGCTCTTTCAGACACACGTATGATACCAGCAGGAGTGACAGACTTAGCTTGCCAAAAACATTCTACAAACTCACTGTGCTTATGCTTTCTAAGCATGTCATTAGGATCTTTGTAATCCACAGGCAAAGTCATAATCTTTGCTTTATTAGGTGGGAATAAAGAAGCTACTTTAGAAGCTGCTTCACGTCCGGGTTTATCAGAATCAAAACATATAATAATATTTTCAAAAGAGTTAAGAAACTCAAAGTTCTTTTTAACATCTGATGCTGCTGCTTGAGCACCACTCTTTACAGATACTACAGGCCATCTACTACCTGTCAATTCATACGCTGCCATAGCATCGCATTCGCCTTCAGTAATGGTAATATACTTAGCACCAGCATTACATATTTGCTGACCAAACAACTCACCTTTCTGCATCTCTCCTTGACTACTAAAACTTTTTGTAGCTACTTTACGAATCTTGTATGCAACAACTTCATTGCCTGAATAATAAGGATAGTAATGCTTATCTATTTCTCCAGCAGAATCGTATGTAACTCTGACATTAAACTTCTTTGCTGTATCTTCTGAGATACTTCTATCTCGTAAGGCACCAAACGTACCTACATATACGTCTTGAGATATTGGTGTTTCTTGCATTTTTATATTTTCTCTTTTGTAAACTTCAGTTAAGTCTGTGACAGGTTCTTCATAATTTGGAAAGAACTCACCACAACTAAAACATTTTGCTGAGCCAGTATCATTAACGCTGACAGCATCACTACTGCCACATGACTTACATGCAACATGGAACTTAACAAAACCCATTGGTTTCTCCGATTATAATTTAAATGAAAAGAGGGACTTCGCCCGAAGTGAGGAAGTCCCGAAAGGAAGGATAGTTTACTAGTCAATGCGCCAATCTAAATCAGGCCCTTCACCTAAGCCTTCTGAGTCAGGAAGCTCTGGTTCATCAGTATTGATTTCAATAATTGCATCTTTAGTAAGTTGATTCATTACTAGATCATTAAATGTTTTACCTGCTGCAGTAAGAACATTAAGTTCTGTTTCTAGCTTTTGTTTTCTTTGTACCACATCTGCTAACAAAGCAAAAGCTTGTTGAGCTTCTTGTGGTAGCAAAGATACATCGTACTCTACACCATCGTTAGTAAATACATTCATCTTAAAACTCCGATTCTTCTTCTATGTAACCCAACTCTGCGCCATCAGCGTCTGCTGAGCCACCATAGGGTACAAGATTAATTACTTGCATAGCTTGAAAATCTAAGCCTTTGAAATTACCATAGCTGTTTGTGGTTTCCCACTCACGATATTGTACTTTCACATCTGATCCATTACCAACCAAAATATCAAGAGGTTGTTTATTTGCATCAATCAATTTAGGTGGTGCGTTTTTCTTACCTGCTTTTGTAGCAACCTTACGCTTGATTACAATTGCAGGTCCTTCTTGTAGCTGCTTAATTGCATAACCTTTTGACGCAAAAGATTTAGCAACGTCTTCATCTACTAAAAGACTTACAGTATATACTGGTTCAAACTTTGTATTAGGTGTCGTTACTGAAGCCCAATAAGCTTTACCTTCAATTACCGCCATGTTTTTATTTCCTTATGTGTTAAAAACCTGTGTAGTTTATAGAGTCTGTATAGATATGTCAACACTTTTTTTAAGATGCCGACAATACTATGCTAGTTTTTATGTGTTTTATTCCTCCTCTATCTTTTCAATTTCCCAAACAATAGATGGATCGCTATAAAAACTCAAGGCTTTACGAGCAACTTCTTCTGCATGTTCTTCATCAATTGCTTTTACTGTCATAGAAATGTCTATCAAAAATTCTTTTTCTTCTTGACAGTCATCCCAATCAGGTTGGTTCCAAGGAGATTTAGGATCTGATCTTTCAGCATCTCCTCTGTCTGGCATAATAGAATTACCAAGCATTTCAAATAGTCCTATTTTATTATCCATTTATGTATGATCTCCTTAATGTAGACTTAACAGAGTGTATAGTTATATTTAATTCTTTAGCTATTTTAAGCTGACTCAACCCTTGTCTAGATAATTTAATTGTATTAACTATATGTTCAGGCGGTTCTTCAACAGCTTCAACAGGCCAGTTTCTATGAGGCATAACTTTATCTAGTTTACTCTGAGCTTTTATAGCTTTGTAAAATATATCATTCATGCAGTTTCCTTATTCCAAAGAAGATCATTGTGTAGCTCCATCAAAGCAGTCCTAGCATCTCTAAGTCTGTCATATTGAGGACTTACATGGCGATTACGTTCAGCTAGTTTCATGTCATAATCTAACACCTTCACACGATCTAGTAGTGTATCTTTAATTTCAGAAGAAACCAACTCTCGCAAACTTTCTTCAAACGCTGAAGCAGTACCACAATTTAGAATCAAAGCCTCCCGACTCTTAGAATAAATTACAAAGTGATCAATAAACAAATCTATTTTATCCATTATCCATGTTCCTTAATAAATCTTTCAGCAGCATCACGATCAGCAATAAGCTTTTCATAATAGAAATCAAAGTGATCTGGATACAAAGTTAAATGTTCTTCTCGTTCAGTAATATAATTATGAATAGCATCTATAAGTTTTTCTTCATCAGCTTGATCTCCACATAGTGTACTCATAAAATATTAACTCCGTGTTCTGTTTCAATCCATACCTTAGCCCCACAACTCAAAGGCTTATCAGGACTGTAGATAACTCGTGCAATCATCTTTCCGTTAGAATCTAATATCTCAGCAGCGTTTGTCTTTCTGTTTCTTTTATAATCTTTAACTGTGATAACAGGTAGTTCAGCGCCTTTAGTATTAGCTTTGATATTGTGTTGATTAATATGTATTCTAGTTTTCATCTTCATCCTTTTCAGTATGTATCAATTCTCAAAATTAATTGACCTTTATCAAAAAAATCAGATTCTTCACTGTCAACAAACGAGGGATACCTAACAACTGGATAGTATTCTTTATTAAATTCAATTGTTACATCTCTTGATAACTCATCAGCATCAAGAGTGTCAAGCCACATTTTTAGCTGTTTATAATTCATATACTTTATTCTCCTCTACTCTACATATACGAATTCCCTGACTATCTTTAACATCAGTTATTTCGTAACTAATAATATCAGTATTCCAAAATTTATAATCAATAGATGCAATAGTATCTACTACCCACTGATCTTCAGGTACTTCAAAGCAAAATGTTACATAGATTCTTTTTGTTTTCATATTTATTCCTTTATACGAAAAGTGATAGGAAGCAGTTTTATATCATGCTTAGGATAACGGAGGAGACTTTAAGCTGCGATCTTGAAAATGTTATCTGTTGTAATAACTTTTCTAACTTTCTCAAAAGCTTGTGTCTGTAAAGATGTGACTGTTGCACCTGATTCTTTTCTAGGTGACTGATGCTTTGTACTCCAGTCTGTAAGTACATTGTACAAGGCCCACAAGTTATCTCCAAGGATAGGCTTGTAGTCTTGCTTCCATAGAGTCCAAAGAGTATTCAAAGGGCTGTTAGTCCTTGTATTACCCTTCTTAGTCTGTATAGCTTCTTGAATGACACCATACAAATCTACACGATGAGCCATAACATTGTCAATATTTTGTATTGCATGTATATTACCTGAGATCTTAGCAAGTATCTGAAATGCTTGAGCATCTGTAACTGGCATGTTACGCCACTCATTCCACTTATCAGCTTCTTCCATAAATGCTGTTAAGCAGTTCATAACATCTTGTGCTCCTTTCTCATAGTTAATATTCTTTGTATGTCTTTGCTTAGATACTGCAAAGGTATCACCAAACACACACAAATTAGTACAAACCATTCTCCAAGCACCACCTTCAAAGATAGTAGGCCAAGTACCATCAAAGCTATTGCGGCAAAGAATCTCTAGATTTACTTTACCTGTTCCACCAATATCAACTTCATGTGCTGGGAAACGATAACGAGCATATGCTCTAGCTCCATCATGGGATACTGATACTTCTCTTGACATCTCTGAAAGATCTAAAGAAGACTTAGCAATACGATTTTCTACAGTTGTAAACTGCTCCATATGGCTGTAATTGTTTGTATATTTGTTACCTACAATAGCCAAGAAGTCTCCAGTATTTACATTAACTAATGCTTTTTTACTTTCAATTTCTTTTCCTATTTCTGGAAAACCGGGATTAGTTATAAGAGGAACCTTTGCTGTCTTGAATGTATAGTCTTCTGACCAACCTCCAAGATCTAAAATGGTTTGCTTACGCTGTGTGTAACCGTTCTGAAATGCTAACATTATATTTTCCTTTAATAATGTAGTTAGTTATGAGGGTTTCCCCAAGTTGGGAACCCGAAGAACGTACTCTATTTGAGTACATGAGAGAACTTATCTAATTGATCTGCATTATGCAAACTATTTATCAATGAGTCTGCTGCAAGATCCCATTCTTTTTTGTATTGCTTTTTAATAATTCTATTCTTTAAAACGCAATGACCACCTAAGCCCAACAACTCAGATACTGCTCTCCAACCTTCATCGTTGTGAACTTTATTTGATTTTACTCTTGCTCTAAGATAATTTATTTTATCTTCATAGCTTAAATACTTGTTGGCTTTACGCATTAATAAACTCCTATAAGTCATTGATAGTAATAATAAAGAAACTTATGTACATAGCAATCAATAGCAGTTTAGCGTACATAAGATCCTTTAAACCTTTAAACTAAGAAAAAATTTTAGCAGCTTTTTGCTTGAACTTCAAGTCTTTCATCATACAATTACAACAAATAAACTGATTATTTTTTCTAAATGTAGAACTTTTAGGTTTCTCTACACCACATTCATTACAGTTAACCGTAACAGTTTTGTACAAACTATAAGTTTGCATAGTCTCCTCCAATATTCCAACAACACTAAGCTAGTGTTTAGTTATTAATAAGCACTTTATAGACATGCTTAGGTCTTTCAACTAGTGTACTGTTTCTTCTCTTTCTATTTGTTTTTTAATAACCTCTTCTCCAAGGGTATTTAAAAGCTTTGATCTTAAATCTAACTCAGCTTTTACTACTCCTGTTTGACCTGCAACTACTCCTTTTAAGATACGAGTCCACTCTACTAGAAGTATCTTACACATAAGAATCTTTTCTACTTCATTAGGATTATTAACTTCTATATTAGAGCACTCTTCTTCAGTAGCAGCTACCCAATTTTCTATAGTAGCTTGTATAACATCTAAAGCTTCTTGAGTAATTAAGTTCTCAATTAGTTTTAGTTTGATTACATCGCTCATCTTTATTTCCTTATTAGATGATAAAATTTCAAGTCGCCTACATTACTATGCTAGCGGTCTAGTTAAAAAAAACTAGTTGAGCAGTTTATAGACATGCTCAGGTCTAGATATTAGCTAACTAAAGCTGTCCAATCGATAGCCTTAGCTTTGTCGGCTACTAGCTTCTTAGCCTGTAGCTGAGCTTGTTGCCTAACATCTCTGTCGGTACTAAACTGCCATTCTTGCGTAGGTAGTTGTAGTCCTAGCTCTTCACACTCAGCCTTTACTAACGTCTGAAAAGCAACTGGTAAGTTCGGTAACTCACCATTTAGCAACGCATAGCACTCATCGTAGCCTAGTCTCTCGCTATTATCTAGCTTGTCTAAGACGCTAAGCAGTGCTCTCGATAGAGAGTAATGCGGCTGTATTTTTCTCTGGGCTGCTAAGTCCTGATCTACGTTAGCGAAATCTAACGTACTCGTAAATCTTTTAGATATAGCAGTATGCATAGATCGTCCAGACTTGAAAGTGGTAAGGTTAGTAGAAGAGTTTTCATTAGTGTGTCCCATGGGGTACTCCAAAGTAAGATTTAAGTTAAGAAGATCAAAAGAAATTTTTTGACCCATAGGGGAAAGAAAAATTTATTGTGTTAGTGTTTAGATTGATATACTTCGTGGAATTGTAGGACACACGGTTGAAAACTCTGTAGCTTGTTGATCTGTAAAGATTTACTAGTCTTTTTATTCTAATAAAATACAGCCATTAGCGTCTTGACAAGCTAAGTGAACTAGACTAAACTAAATATATCTACCTAGAGCTAGGACTATTTCTATTTAGCTACAAAGGCTAAGAAGCTTTTTAGTTTATATAGACCTAGCATGTCTAGTGTATAGGGGTAGGCAGGATGCCACACCCCCTAGGTATATATATATAGCAATCAGAAACATTTTAGGAAGGTTTAGGAATGTGTACCAGACTATGCGGGCTATAAAACCTTTAAAGACTATAAAGGTTAGGTAGGTATTATATGCAACCCCGGCTAGGGATTGCTCCAGTATAGTGTCAGATTTTCCATTTGTCAAGAATTATTTTTATTTAATGCTTGACAAACAGAAATAACTACCCTATACTTAACAAAATGAATTACTTAGCACAGAAATCTAAAAAGAAAGAACTAACTGAAATGCAACAGGCTTTTCTAGATAAAGTAGTTGATACAGGAGGTGATCTTAAATTAGCTGCTGAGCTTGCAGGGTATCAGGGAAATCACTATCAAGTTATAAATAGTCTTAAAGATGAATTAGTGGATTTAGCCCAAAACCTTTTAGCTCACCATGCACCTAAAGCTGCTTTCAAGATGGTAGAAGTAATGGACTCTGATCGTCCTGTACCTCAAGCAAATGTAAGGCTTCAGGCTGCACAGCAAATACTAGATCGTGTCGGGGTATCAAAGACTGAAAAGATGTCTGTAGATCATAATGTGTCAGGTGGTTTATTTATATTACCTACTAAAGAAACTGTAATTATAGATGTAGAAGATTAATATGGATATTCCAGAAGGTTATATACGAAGAGCTACTTCAACTATCCCTTTTGGATATGAAATATCAGAAGTACAGGGGTGGTTACAGCCTATTAAAGAAGAGTTAAATTCTTTAAAGCTTATATCAGATATGATAGCTAATGAAGAAATTAGCCTTAGAATGGGATCGGAGTGGTTAGAATATAAAACGGGGAGACGAATGTCACCTCGCGGATTACAAAAACATATAGATAAAACCTATGGCACAAGACAAGAAAGATTGGGAAATATATCCTGAAAGATATGCTACCAATGAAGATGGATCTTTTGTTTTAAAGAAAGATGGTACACCTAAAAAGAAAGGTGGTAGACCTAAAGGATCTTCATCACAATATAATTACCATAGTTCTACTAAAGCTAAGATACAAGCACGTAGATCTGTAGCTAAACAAAAAAGAGATATTAAAAGTCTTTCTAATAAGTTAGAAAGTAAAAAATCAAAGCTAAAAAACAAAGAAGAAGTTTTTAAAAAGCTAGACAATATTAGTGATAATAAAGTCGTAGAAGATGATAATTTAAAAGATTTGCCTCAGTCGGTAAGAGAGCACTTAAAAAGCACTGACCAAGATATTGTATTTAAGGCTAATGAAGGGCCTCAAACTGATTTCTTAGCTGCTGGAGAACTTGATGTTCTTTATGGTGGAGCAGCGGGAGGAGGTAAATCTTATGCTATGTTAGTTGATCCTTTAAGATATGTACATAAATCAGCACACAGAGCGTTAATTCTAAGACGTTCTATGCCTGAACTTAGAGAGTTAATTGATAAATCTAGAGAATTATATCCTAGAGCAGTAGCAGGATGTAAGTTTAGAGAAGTAGAAAAACTGTGGAACTTTCCTAGCGGAGCCAAGATAGAGTTTGGTTTCTTAGAAAGAGATGCAGATGTATATAGGTATCAGGGACAAGCCTACTCTTGGATCGGATTTGATGAGATTACCCACCTGCCTACTGAATTTGGGTGGAACTATTTAGCATCACGTCTACGGACAACCGATCCAGAGATTGTCCCGTACCTACGTTGTACGGCTAACCCCGGTGGTGTTGGAGCTACTTGGGTTAAAAAGCGATATATTGATCCTTATGTACCTAATGAAAGTTTTGTAGGTAAAGATGGATTAACTCGTAAGTTTATACCAGCAAGACTAGATGATAATCCTCATCTAGCTAATGATGGTAGATATGAGCAAATGCTTAAAGCATTGCCTGAAGTACAAAGAAAACAATTACTTGAAGGTAATTGGGATATATCAGAAGGTGCTGCCTTTACAGAGTTTGATGTAGAAGTACATGTTATTCCTCCTTTTGAAATACCTATTTCATGGGAAAGAGTAAAAGGGATTGACTATGGTTATGCTTCGGAAAGTTCTTGTGTATGGGGTGCTGTTGATCCTTCTGATGGTACTTTAATAATTTATAGAGAGCTTTATAAAAAAGGTTTAACAGGTGAAGATCTAGCTGTAATGATAACTAACATGGAGCTAGAAGATCCTTTTTCTGTTCAAGGTGTTTTAGACACAGCAGCATGGAACAGAACAGGTACTACAGGCCCTACAGTTGGAGAAACACTACAACGAGGAGGCCATAAGTTACGTAGAGCAGATAAAAATAGAATACAGGGTAAGATACAAATACACGAATATTTAAGAATACAGCCAAGTGGAAGACCAAAAATACAAATCTTTAGTAGCTGTCCTAACTTAATACGTGAACTTCAAAGTATACCTTTGGATAAATCTAACCCAGAAGATGTTGATACACATGCTCCTGACCATGCTTATGATGCTTTACGGTATTTAATTATGTCAAGACCTAAAGTTAATGACATTTTTAACCAGTTTAGGCATATGAGAATGGAACAGGCATATACACCCGTTGATTCGGAGTTTGGATATTAAAATGAAAAGAACTAAGTATACTAATGGAGGGCTGCATACTTCTTACTCAAAAGGTATTTTTTCAGTAGAAGGTAGTGCTGTTGGTAATCAAAATCAAAGAACTTCTTCTGCTACCGCAAGTGTAAATACTAAAGGTTTTAAAGCTTCTGCAAGTAGAGGTGTTGATAGCTCAAGTGGCAAAAGT
>Ga0181380_1000724_pt1 | contig 14734 bp, 32 predicted proteins | sample 3SPOviralmetaG_FD_130116 | JGI IMG/M metagenome (GOLD analysis project Ga0181380, IMG submission 130116) | Marine viral communities from the oligotrophic San Pedro Time Series (SPOT) site, San Pedro Channel, CA, USA - 3 SPOT_SRF_2009-08-19 | ecosystem: Environmental > Aquatic > Marine > Strait... | reverse complement strand
TGAAATGATGGAATCAGCACTATATAAGGTTTAGTAGTCCTTGCTAGTTGCTTTTTCTTTTGTTAATATATTAAAAGATAGAAAAAAGGAGCAGCTATGAAAGTCAGATCAGGAACAGCACTTCGTAGCCCGCAGCAAATGCGGGCGCAGTCGTTTTCTAAGAAAACTGTGGACATGACCTTGTTTGAGCATGATGAGTACTTGGAAGCTTGGGACGATTATGTAAACGATCCTGATTCTCCTCTCTACAAAGTAGAGGGAGATATTTCTCCAGAGCTGTACAACTGTGACATAGAGGAGGGAAGACGTGAGGAGTAAGATACTTTTCAATATTATGTTTTGGCCATTTGTTGTGATTGATAAGGTGGTATCTAAAAATGATAACACTCAGCTTTAGAACTTTAGATCACTCGGCTTGGAGCGAAGACTTTGATACTCCACAAGAAGCAAGAGAACACTTTTTGTGGTTTATGGGAAAACTCTATGATATTGGTACCCACTATGCAGTGAATGAATATGGTGATGTTACCTGTACACTAGACGGCGCAACTTGGAAAGAACTTGGGTTAGGAGATAATTATGACTGATACTTATGAAACCTGGATGAAGAATGTTGATGTTCACCTTGTAAAGATGTGCGGTATGGCACATGATGACCTTAATGATGCTATGTGGTATGACTACTTTGAGAGTGAGCTTTCACCTCTTGAAGCAATCGAAACAGCTCTTGATGATGCTTGGTGGGATATTCCAGAGATGGGAGCAGTCTACGATACTTATGTACAACGTATAGGAGTCACAACATGAGCACAGCCTTCTTAAAAGATAACGTGCTTGAAGCAGTAGATAGTGGGTGGATTGATAGAGATTTCCTAATTCTATGTTTCGTTAAATGGCTTCCTGTTGACGAACTAAATCAAGTACTTATAGATAATGAGATAGACCTTCCACCCGAAAATTATCCCTATAACGAGGAGTAGATATGAACACTGGTAGCAGACTAGCAAAGAAACTTAGTATACGTGGTAATACTGTAGCTGGTGTTGGGTGCTACAGTGCTGTGATCGAAAAACGTACTACAGACAAAACTGTAATCAAAATTGGTACTACACTCACCGACCCTTGGCTACAGTACTATGAGTCTGTTATTGTGCCTCTGAAAGGTAATCCTTTTGTCCCTAAGGTAAATTCAGTTCGTGAGTTTCATGGATATGATGAGGAGTATTATATCGCGGACATGGAAGTTCTATACCCCACCGCGAACACCCAACTCTCAGAACTATGCAGAGAGTATATTACTGGAGAAACTTCACTTTCTGAGTTTCGTGAAATGTGCAAGTTGTGGGAAGTAAGCAATGTCAAGGATCTAGAGGTGGCTCTTGACACGATCTCAGTTAACACAGATTGCTATACTCATGAGGATGCTTGTGAAGCAGTTGATAATTCTATTGATTGGGAGCATCAAGAGCTTCGTATGTTAGATTTACATGATGGCAACTTTATGGAGCGAAAAGATGGTACTCTTGTTATCATAGACCCTTGGTGTAATGTAGATATGGCTGATGTAGAAAGTCTTGATATTTGGTGGGATGAACAACGTCATGGCTAGAAAAATGATTACATATATTGATCCAGACCAAGGATGGAAGTATGGATTTCCAAAAGTTTTCCCTGATTTTATAGGCAATGTGCCTGTGTGGTTAGTAGAAAATGGTTATCCACAAGAACTCATAGACTATTGGACTAGTAGAAATCGCACAATTCCTTATAGAATTTGGACAGAACCTGAGAGCACAGATGAAGATTGGGATTGTCGTCCAGAGTGTTATTTTGGCTAGTTCGGAGGAAACAAAATGATTAAACTAACGTACTATAATGAATATGATGTGCCTGCTTCTGTAGAGTTCACAGTGAACGAGGATGCAACACTTGAAGAGCTTTTGACTACTATAGGACACTTTATCAAGTCAACAGGATTTCCAATTAAAGCCTATCATGATTTGACATTTGTGGACAATACCCCACAACCTATTGACATGATGGATGATTTGTTTGACGAGCCTCCTGAATATACTTTTAATCTCGGTGATGTAGAAGATCCGCACTTGTATGCTCAAATGCATATTGATGGGTGGGCAAAGTCACACAAAAGTAATACCCCTTACACTTACACCTTAGAGCCTGATAAGTACAGCTACGGGTATAAAGTTACAGTATTGAGTCAAGATTGCTAGCTTAAACTTAAATTGTTAGCTTGCCTTTTTGCGCAAAATACAGTATATTGGAGAAGTAAATGAAAAAACACTACTCAAGCAGCACATCAGATAATTCTCGTGCAGTTGATGTATTTGAAGATAAAGAAGAAATTCTTTACATAAGGTTCTGGGAGCGTGAAGAAGAAGTAGGAGTTGTTAGCTACGAAAATCGTAGCACTTACTTCGTAGAAGACGCGGTAGAGAACTGGTTAGCTTTTAACTTTCAACGAAAAACGGTGGAACACTATGCAATTCAAGATCGAGCCAAGATTAAAAAAATCCTTCATTGAGATTTACACTTTTACTTGGGGAGACTTTCATGCTGTCCAAGAACACGGCTGGCGTTGGGGATCTCTCTGGGTCACAGTAGGAGAAGATGAATACCTACCTTCTCAGTTTGACATCTTTGAGGCAGAAGATTTTGACGAGTGGGAACTTCAAGAAGCCTGGGATGGTTGTTGGAGTGACTGGAGTGTTACCTACACAGGCTCTAAAGAAGGTTGGACACCTGAGCAAAAGCATGAGATGGTAGAAAAATGCTCTGCAATGGTTGACGATCTTGAGCGAGATTGGGCAGAAGAAGGCTGGGAAGCTATTGATAATTCAGAGTGGGAGCAGCAAAGTTATAATATTTACATTCACAATGAATGGCGCATCACTGATGTAGCAAAAGGAGAACGAGATGAGTAAAGTAGATAAACTAGTGGTACTACTAGAAGAAATTGCAGAAGCACGTAATCATTTAGAAGATCATGGCACAGGACATATTCATACAGCAATTAACTGGATGCAGTATCGTGTAGATAGTCTACGTGCAGAACTACAGGGCGAGAGCGCACTAGGTGCTCTCAGTGAAAGTTCATGATTTCTAAAAGGTGCAGAGAGCATCTTGCGTCTGTCAATCTTGGGCCAATAGCTCATGCTCGAAGAGCATTGTATGTTGGCGCACAACTTCAACTATGTGTTCTTGGATTGATTGTTCATGCAGTAGCTCCCTGCTTATTTACAACTCATGCTTCAGATACCATGAAAGATATTTTAGAGGAAACACACAATGAAAGATCTGATTGAAGGATTGTTGCCGTCTGTTGATGAATTGGTAGCACTTCTTGAGTACTATGATAATGATACTTATCGAACAGCAGTGGTAAATCTTGTTGAAAAACTACAAGAGGCTGGATTACGTGGTTTTGAGGACACTAAAGTTCTTTATGATCCAGACCGTCATCAACTATTTGAGTCTCGCTACTCTGAAAGTTATGACTTTCCCACTGTAACAACTTGTCATCTACGAGGCTATGAACTTGACGGAGAAGTTATTCGTAAAAGCGTTGTAGATGTTCACTTTCCACAAGAAGCAAAAGACCAAATCATTGATATGGATATGGAGATAAATGATGGATGACGGTCCAATGAAATCAGCTCTCGACTCTCTGGACTCTCAGGGAGTGATTGAGCATACACTGACCACTTATCGTAACAAGAGTGGAATATTGGTTAAAGAAACTACAACGCGCAGATACTTTGAAGATGGAGACTATCTAGACTCTTCCTCTTCTAATCCTCTTATAGGAGGGTCTGCTGTATAGAACCTGACCAGTTCGAAGGAAGCAGTATGTTTGTTTTTATAGGACTAACAGTACTAAGTGTAATTGTTGCAGGCGCATGGCTTGCTTATTATGAAGAAAGATTGATGGACATGAAACAGTGGGAACCTGAAGAGTTTGAGAGCGAACTTAGAGTGAAAGACTTAAAGTTTCGTATTAAAAAAGCGAATGATAGCATTGGAAGAGTTCCCTACACCTCTCCTCCAACAATTCGTAGACCTACAAACAAGCTTCCAACGAGGCGATCACTCTATGGGGGCGCAAACTCATGAATGAAGTTCAACTAGATTACAGCGATGTTCTGATTCGCCCACGAGCCTCTGGTATGACGAGCCGAAGTGAGGTGGATGTTTACTCACACCACAAATGTCTTTGGGCTTGTACTCCTGAGGGCGATGCTATTACTATCAATACAATACCTCTTATTGCCGCTAACATGACAGGCGTGGGAGAGATTGGAGTAGCTAAGGTTCTGAGTGATCTTGGAGCTATGTGTGTACTGAAAAAATGGATCTCTCCTCAAGAGCTTATCACGTTTTTTGATCATGCAGATGATGAGACTCGTCAAACCCGTCGTAATCATGTGATGATGTGTGTAGGTACTAGTGAGGAAGATCACACTAAATTTCGCACTGTGTATGAACAGGCACCCATCAAAATGCTATGTATTGATGTGGCTAATGGATACTTGAATCGTCTAGTAGACGTAGTTCAAATGTATCGCAGACTTTATCCACAACTAGTAATCACAGCGGGCAATGTGTGTACCGCTGAACAAACTCAAAAACTTTTACGCGCAGGAGCTGATATTGTTAAACTTGGAATCGGACCAGGTAGTGTTTGCACTACTCGTATTGAAACTGGCGTTGGGAGGCCTCAGTTTTCCACTGTGCTTGATTGCGCAGAATGGGCCCATGCTATTGGTGGTTTGTGCATCGCTGACGGTGGATGTTCAACTACTGGCGATGTGGCTAAGGCGTTCTTAGCTGGCGCGGACTTTGTGATGCTCGGTGGAATGTTTGCTGGACACAAAGAGGGTGGTGGTGAGACTATTACGCGCGTCTTTGACACTGGTGAACGAACTCTAGGTACAGATGGAGAACTCAAACCAATTCTACGCTCTGAGTTCTTTGTGAGGTTTTATGGATCAAGCTCTGATGCGGCTCGAGGCGAACAAGGTGTTACTCCTTCAAGCTACTCATGTTCAGAAGGTCGTGATGTTGAGGTTCCTTTTCGTGGATGGATACATTCCACTCTCGCTAACACTCTAGGTGGTTTGAGATCTACCTGTACTTATATTGGAAGTCCGTCTATTCAACAAATCTCCAAATGTTCCACCTGGTATGAGGTAAATTCAACACACAATCGATTGCACGAAGGGGGCGGGTAATGTTCACCTGTTTTTCAAAAATGCAATCACAACTATTTTTTCTAGGAGACTCCTAAATGCGAAGTGCAAAACCTTTTATGCAATGGATTCATACAGAAGACACACAGGTAAATGATGAGATGTGGAGCTATGGAGAAACTGTTGAGGAGTTTGAATCTGACTGGGAACAGCAAGCCTACGTCTACTTTCAAATAGCTCTTCACGCAGCACGCTCTCCCTTAGAAGTGAAGTATCGCAAGTCGATTATTGATAAACTGTTAAGGGGCGGGTCAGATCTACTCTCTAGCCGAAATCTCAACTGCGTTGCTAATACTTCATCAGCTATTCAATGGTACTGCTGGTGGAGTGAACGTGCACTTAAGGAGTATGATCTACAAACTGAACTTAAAACTCAAGAACGTGGTGGCAAGGCTCCTACTCACAGGCAGGTATGCGATGCTCGACAGCGGGATAGACGAGTCTTTACTGTGGAACATCAGTACCCAATTGCAATTCCAAAACAAGGATTGATAGACGGCTGGACACTTAAAGATCTTGTAGACTGGATGTGGCAGTATGGAACAGGTACTATTATTACTCATGAAGAGAATCGTGGTCTAAAGAGCTGGACTCTTGATATGGAGGAAGCTGAACAAAGATACCATAACATTGAGAGAAAGGTTCACCCACTACATGCTGACAGGGTATGATATCTACCAACACCTCAACCTAAAACAAACTTCTACACTGTTTGGAATCTACATAGGCAAACAAGAGATTGATGGAACGTGGGGTCCACTAAAGATTGGCCGTTGTTCTAACGCAGTTGCCCTACAGAGAGGCAGAAGCCAAGGAGGAGCTAACTGGTGGTTCTTTTCTTACTATGTGGTTCCAAATCGTGAAACTACTTGGGTTGTGGAGGGTGATGCCAAAGATTTACTAAAAGCCTACTCTATCAAAGGGGCGCAACGCCAACGTGAACTGTATGATATGCCAATAGTCCAAGCTAGACTCATTTTAGAAAATTTAGTGTATAACCAGACCAATAAGATAATTGATGTAGTGGATCAGATTTTAACCTTACACCTCCATAAATAATCGTTGTTATTCCAACTGCTCAAAATTAATACTTCCACCACTTTTTTACCAAACGTCTCCATAAAACTACTTACTCTAGCTAATCTCTATGCAGTCTAGTTCTACGTCTAGTCGTACGCTAGTGCAACAACGATTGCATGTTTTATAGAATCGACTTGCTGTAAATCTAAATAATCGAACTTATCTATGCATTGGGGCTTGTGTTTGGTTTGAATGTGTGCTAATATAAGTTCAGTTAAAGAATCACGAGAGAAAGTATTTACCCTAGCTCTCTAGATTCATTAAAATTCAACCAAAATTCATAGATTCTAAACTAAATTCTAGTTAATTCTAACTTATTCTTACCTATTCTAGCACTTTTGAAACAACGATTTCATACGCTTGGTTGCGGTTGAAACGAAGATTTCATAAGGGGTTGTGCATTGTCACGAAGATGACGAAGGGGTGATGGCTTGAACTTAGAACTATTACTAGGGGAGAACTCTATCTTTTTTATACTTTCTTTATAGCATCTCTCTACGTAATATCAACCTTGGTTTTGACCTCATTTAGTTCAATTCGATGGCCGTGCAAGCACTCTTTTAGTGTGTTTAGTACCATTGCCCTGGGCGCAAAAAATCGTTGTTTTTAGCTATTTCCTGCCTTTTTTCGATATTTTTAGTCTTTCTTAGCTATTCCTTCGAATTCCAACTTATTCCTACCCCATCTACCTCGAAAATCCACTATAAGATTGACAAATGCCTGTTTATCTGCTACTATACAAGGGTAGTGGTGGGAGGGTAGACCTTGGCGCAAGCTATTTTTAGGCTATTGGTGCATGCAAACAACGATTTGCAAGGTTTTTAGGGCGTTTCAGCACAAAAAAAGGGTAGCGCCGAAGCACTACCCTTAGTTCCCCCTCGATTTCGGCTAGCCTAGGCGCTCAGGTGAGTGATGAGCGTCTGAATGGCTGGCTTAGTCGCACCTGAGAAACCAGTAACGTCAAAACCGACGATAGTTTCCAGGTCGTTAAGCAACTCTTTCTTGCTAGGACCCATGTCCTTGCTAGTTGCCTTAGCACGTGGCGATGCAACGTATACACCTTCACGAACCAGCTTCGAACGTACTGAACGAACGTTCTTCTCTACAGCTTCGGCAATTTGGTCAATACCTGCGTTGCCCAGCTCAGAGTACATTTCGAGCATCTTAGACACCTGCTCGTCGGTGTAGTTAACAGTCTTTGCCATGATAATACCTCACAATTTCGCAAAGATGAAGCCATGTCAAGAGGCTGGCTGTTCCCTCATTCTTTTAATAGTATATCGAAATCAGAACCACTTGGCAAGTAAAAAGTCACATCAATCGGCCTTGCTTCAGATGGGCTGATCTCTCTCAATCAACTTTTAGATTTTAGAAAACTTTTAACGAACTTGCAAGAAAAAAATTGACACTTGCGCTTGATTTTGTACTTGACAACGAGGCGCCGCGAATTTGAATAGTAGATCTACTACTAACGGCGGTGCCAAACCAAGACTTGCTTGTCAATACACTTTTTTTCGTTTTTTGGTCTACTTTTTACTTGACATCGTCGAATTACTACTGGTGCCCTTTGGGGCACACAGTTAAGAGATTGGATGAAGAATGAACGCTAAGTTTTGTTTGCGATTAATTATCACCTGTAACTGTCTGTATTCATTCATTTTCTTGGTCGAACATCACCACGCAAAGCATTGTTTTAATGGACAATTTGGGCCCGGGGTTGCGTAAGTGATTGAATTCATTGACAAAATCGTGCACCCGGGCGCGCGTAAGTGTTTGATTGTTAAGGGGAATCACCCATCGTAGTAGATGTCCCCTTGACCTGCTGGTAAAACTCTCATTTCCTCAGCAAACCTTAATGCCTGATCCTCTGATTTTTCATAAGGGCAAGCCTTGATATTGCAAGGCATCGCCGCAATGTGTGGGCGATCCTTGCTTTCTGTGTATAGGTTAATCCCACAAAGTGAGCATTTTCCTGATATTGTTCCAAAGTGTCTTTTAGCCATTTAGTTCCCCATTCTTTTCATCAGTTCTTGAAACTCATTTTTTAGAGTTTCATTTTCTTGTTCAGCCCCTTCAACCTTGAAGTCTCGCCAAACCATGCCTTTCATGTCATTGATTGGTAAGCGTTTTTTACGCTTGAGAACCCTGTCAAGAATGTCTGACTCAATAACAGCATCAGCCTCGCCTGTGTGAGCCTCGACAAACTCAGGCTCTTGAAATTCAAAGCGATAGACATTCTCAGCAGTAGTAGACAGATATTTTCCAGACGCTGAAAATGGGGCAAGCTCTCTGAATGCCTTGGGTGATGTATCAGCCCAAGCACGCCAAATATCCAGCCAGTCAAAATAGCGATCAAAAAAGAAATTCCCATCTTGACGAAGTGACGTTTTATTGAGCGCACGCCTGTCGAAGCTGGCATTGTAAGCGCAAACAATAACGCGACCAGACAGCGAATTGACCAGATCATTCATAAACGTGCGAGCCTTGGCGAATGTAGTTGGCTCGATTTCTCGCCTGTCTGCCATTCCCAAATAATCTTTGGAATAGTAAGAACCCTTCTCAGCAAAGATATCTAGCATGAGAAAGCCACCTTGTGCGATTTTCTCTGACCTAGTCCTGACACAATAGCCAAGATCAACCACATTGTCACGACCATCAGTCTCAACGTCTAGAATTACGAATTTTGTTGATTGCATTTTGTTTCCTTTCATCTCAATCATTCTTATAGTTATAAAGCAATTTCAGATAAATGCTGGTCTGATAACGACACAAAATGTCCTAATCTGACCAAAATTGTGCGATTTATCTGTAAGGTATTCAATAGGTTAGCCCCGGGTCTAAGTGCTTGTAATTATTTCAAAATCAGGATCGTCATGTAAACTTATCCATCGATGACCCTCAGGGTGATCCACACATTGAACAAACGCAAAAGGCCCTATGCAAGCGCGATGCGTGATTGTATGAACGTGGTTGCGTTGCTCTTTAATCACAAAGCGATTTCCAAAAGCGGCAATGCGATTTTTTCCATGTCTAGTTTTACCTTTTAGTATCAGCATTAGCTTGCCTCATTTAGTGGTCTAGGGTCAACCATTTTGACCCCAATTTTTGAAACAGTTTCTCTGACTTCATCATTATCGTCAAACATGATTTTTTTCAAACCATGAAAGCGAACCTTGAAAAGGTCTTGAAGAAGCCTTTTCTTAAACTCTCCATCTGGTGTCATGTCACCTTGAGGTCTGGAAAGAATGAAAGGCGCACCTAAAGCATGGTTAGCCAGAAATTCACGATCAGCTTCTGACAGTGTGCGAGCTGTGCAAATCACAATGTGATGATGTTTGCGTTTCGCTTTTCTGAAAAGTGAAGCTAGAGGTAGCAAAGTATCTTTAGCAATATTTGCTGGCGTAGCCATTGCAAACCATTCTTTCAGGATCAGCTTACCTTGAGCATCTCTAGGTGTGCGATGCTCACTGTCGATGACTGTGCCATCTAGATCGAAAATAAAAACTCTTTTCTTCATTTGATATTCCTTCTTTTTGTTTATCTTATAATATAGTTATAAACTAAAAAACGAGGAAAGTCAACAAAAAAATACACCCCAACTGCATTTTCTTGAGTAGTGTGATAAATATGTCACACAACATAAAAACTCAATAAAAACAATGACTTAGCTCCGCTCCCGGGCCCCGCTAAGTCCTTGTTTTTTAAGGTCTAATCTGTCAAGGCTTTATTTGCCTTGACCTCGATATTGTTTGTGCGAACGTCGCTTATGTTTGTTCATGCTCGATGTTTTGAGCGAGCCTTTACGTCCAGCCTGTGCTGTTTTCTTAAACATAGGCTCATGGATAGGTTTATAGGATGAGAATTTTTTTGCCATTTTTTCCTCGCAATATTAGAAGTGAATAGAGAGGGGACATCTCTGCCCCCTCTTTTGGTCAGTCTCGCTGAGTGTATTCGATCAGCGAAATCAGACCAGCTTTGGTTGCCCCATTCAGAGGCGTGCAATCGAAACCAACGATTGCTTCCAAAGTATTCAAAAGCTCTTTCTTTGAAGGCTCTTGAGATTTGGATGAGGATGGCGCACCTTTTGGTGATGCGATATAAACACCCTCGCGAACCAGCTTGGAACGAACAGAGCGAACAGACTTATCCATTGCTTCTGCGATTGAGTCCAAACCAGAGTTGCCAAGTTCTTCGTACATAGCAACCATTTTTTCAACCATCTCTGAGGTGTAGTTGACATTTACCTTTGCATTTGATTCAGCCATGAAATTTCTCCTTTAGGCTCTAGTGATTTAATAGGTGTATATTACAACAAAAAAACAAAAAAGTCAAGTCAGTAATTTGACACATCATAACCTTTCGTGCCAATATTTTGACCCTTCCTCGAGTACGCCTTTTTTGAGCGCACAACCTTAGGACGAAAACCTCGCAGAGATTTTGCCATTGGATTTGGGTTGCTCTTTTTGTTTCTCTGTTTCTTCATCATGTATATAGTTATAAACCATAAATTCATTTTGTTCTCGCCTGTAAGCGACCAATGCTGTTCAATTTACGACAAAATGCAAAAAAAAATAATTAAATTGTTCAATGATTTCAATGACTTAGCCAGCCCCCGGGGCCGAGTAAGTCCTTGATTCACAAGGACTTTTCGATCTTATTTATAACAGCTTCTAAGGCTAGATCACGACCCTTATTTCTATTGCTCATGTTTATAGGACGCCAACCACCTAAACTAAACATATTTTTCTTTTTGATGGTCAAGGCATCAAACTGTGCTACAGATTTGGCATCATTAGGTGAAAATTTCCAGTAACGAAGGGGATCAGTCTGACGCCTCTCTAACAACGCTCTTTGTTTATCTTCATCAATAGAAAGCCACAGCTTAACAAAATTCACATCTTGAGTAAGTTCCCAATCTTGAACCTTGTTCATGAAATTAAGATATTGTCTCGTAGAACACCACCCCATCACAGGCTGTAACAAAGCACGCGAATAATAGGAACGATCATAAAACACAATCTCCCCTTTTTCAGGCATCAAACCACGCCATGATGCAAGCCATGTTTTCATCATCTTTTTAGTAGGCATAAACGATGGAACCACACGAAACGTATATGGTGGCAAGTATCTGGTCAACTCTCTAATAGTTCCAGATTTACCAGCACCATCTCGACCCTCTAATAGAACAGCCACGCGCTTGCCTCTGCTATGCACATCTTCAGCCAATTCATTTAGTCGAATTAAATTCTCAATCGTCATTAGTACATCCCTCTCAGTAGAATATAAACAGCGCCACCCCAAATAATGGTATCAGTCGCTACACTATAAGCTAGATATAGCCCTACAAAAAACTTTTTCAATGTCATAGTAAATTCTCCTTTTCTAGAACATAATCCCCCATTGAGCCTTGCACCCTTATGTCCTCGTACAATCGACATTCAACACAGCGAGACTCGATGGCCTCACATTCTTCACAACCATCAGTAGGATAATATTCTGCCCTATTGATTATCTCTTGGGGTGTAGGGTAAAAATTGGTCTGCAACTGACCAAGCAGAACGCCCTCGTCTGTGAAAAACTGCGAACGAAACCCAAAAGCCTTAGTGATAATTTTTACGAACATTTAGATATCTCCTTACTGATTACATATATAGTTATACACCAACAAAACTAGAAAGTCAACAAAAAAATACACCCCAACTGCTTTTTTATGACTTGTGTTGCAAATATGTCACACAGCAGAAAAAACCCAATAAATTCAAGGACTTAGCGGTTCGGCCCCGGTGCCGCGCAAGTCGTTGTTTTGCAACAAAAAAGAGGGCACGAAGCCCTCCCAATCTTCATCATAATCATCCATCAGTAATCGCTCTCCCATACTGGCAACTGGGAATAATAAGCGTCCCCATTTTTCTCTTTTACCTGATCCTCATAAGGGCTGGCAATACGACGATACAGTTCTAGCTTGCAACATTCCAACGCACCAATCATCTCATTTATGTGAGCATAGCGAATGCCTTTTTCGTTCAGCATATTGTCAATAAATGTTGTGACCAACCAGTTAAGATCACCAGCGTTCGATGGTTGCCAACCAGCACCTTGTTGAGTCAGTTCGTTGTCGATCTCATCACGACGTTCTGTTGGGATATAAGGCATTAGCTGTTCTCCTTTTTCTTTGCGTTCACAGCATTTACAGATTTCTGAATGGCTCGACAAATACGAATAGCTCTTTTAATGTCAGCACCTGATTTGAAATTCTTGATAACCATTAGGCAATCTCCTTTTCTTTTTCTGCAACTAGCGAAGCAATGTTCTTTAGTGCTTCAATGCTCATCGCCATTTTAGCACCCTCGACTAGATCATCAGTATCTAGCCAAGTCCAATTTTTGTAATGGGTAAAAGCAACATCGCTAATATTATTAGGCTTAATTGTTCTGCATGAACCCACAGCATATACAGGTTTATCGAAACCAAATGCCATACCGATTTCAACCAATGCACCTCTTTGTTCTTCATTTTCATCCTCACAATACAACAGCACAAAATCGCTGTCTCTCACATCCTCATAACACAAAGCCCACAGCTGATCTTTTTGATTGGCGACAAACTCGCTATCGTTGTCTAGATCAATCCAGCGCGCTTTGACAGGGAACCCATCAGCGCGTAGGGCTTGAAATTTCTCGTTGTGCCAGACTTTTCCAGCAGTGTAAAAAGTAACCATTATTTTTTCTCCTTTAGAATAGTTTCTGCCATTTTACGCGCTTCCAACCTTGCAAGGTGTTTGGCTGGATTCTTAACCACATTCCCAAACTGATCTTTGTAGGTTGTCGAAGCAATCTTGCGATATGGGGGATCCCAAGGTGGCGTATCTAAAATAATCTTGAACATTCTTTCTCTTTCTTTCTGTTTATCTTATATATAGTTATAAAGCATTTTGAGATAAATGCTGTTCTCTAAGCGACCAAAAGTGTCCTAATCACAACAAAATGCAAAAAAAAATAAAAAAGATTTCGTTTAAAAACAATAACTTAGCCCGCGCCCCGGGCGCTCGTAAGCGTTTGAATTCATGGGATTAAACCCATGAATGCAAAACCACCTACAGCAAAATTGACAAACAACAAAGCACGATCGCCACGTTCTAGCGCGTGAAGTATCCAACAACAAGCGGCACCCAAACCAAAGAACATAACCACATGAGCAGGGGCACCCATAGACAGCAAAGCCATTTGCCCTATAACTAAGAACGAACCAAGTAAACCAGCCATTACCAAACCAACATTATAGGAAGAGCACAAACCAAAACGAAACCAACAGAACCAACCAGAAATTTAACCATCATTTTTTACCTTTGAACGAACAGTGAGCAGATCATAGCGTGGATTGTTGTAATACAGAGCATCCCAATATACACGCTGGCGAAGTGCCGCTACAGATTTTTTAGAGCGCACGATATGCGTTGCCTTGATAGGCTTTTTTTTATTTCCAAACATCAGACATAATCCCCATACGAATCATCATAAACTTCCCCAAAATCAGACCATTCCTGCTCCCAGCTAGGTTGACCATCATTTTCTAGATCGCTACCGAACCAATCCTCTTTGCGAGTTTCGATTTCTGTTTTGATAGCAGACAGAAGGTCTGCTTTGAAGCCAGCGATTGCCACAGGCTCCAGCGCGATTTGCCAAGCCTCAAGCTGGGCATCAGTGAAATATTGAATGTCGTCTATGTTGAAGTTGATTTCCATTTTTAGTTCCTTTTCTCAGTTTGTATAATAGTTATACACCAGTTTTTTTGGTTTGTATGTTCTAGAAGCGACACATACTGTCCAATTTCAATTTTTATTTTAGTGGGTAGTCTCGAACCATGTCTCGATTACCTGAGACTGTGCTCTAAATTGAACCGCTCCGCTCCGCATCTCAATCACTACATCACCTGCAAGAATGCTAGCAATAAATTGATCAGCCACAACGCGCTTGCCAACAAACATTTGATTGAACACCACGCGGTTATCGTGCTTGGTGGCTTTGACCATTGCTAGATTAGGCATTTTTTCTTCAATTCGTTTTGCAATTTCAGTCAATGACCAACCAGCAACCGCCTGACCATTTACAGTAACCATCAGCGCGTCACCGATAACCGCAACCGACTGGCTGGCTTTATTGGTCTTGCCCATGCGAACAGTGCCAGAACCAAAACGCTTGGAAAATTCAGCAGGTTTCATGCCGCGTGAAAAGGCCATGCAAAAAATTGTGGTTGCGCTCTTTGACGTATGCACCTTTGCTTCACAATTAATCGCGGCAAAATCCGCGCCTTTATCGTTGCCGACAATCTGACCTTGCATCAAAACCTCAAACAATTCGCCAGCCGCGCCAGCATGGTTGCGGCGG
>Ga0181380_1000723_pt1 | contig 14741 bp, 25 predicted proteins | sample 3SPOviralmetaG_FD_130116 | JGI IMG/M metagenome (GOLD analysis project Ga0181380, IMG submission 130116) | Marine viral communities from the oligotrophic San Pedro Time Series (SPOT) site, San Pedro Channel, CA, USA - 3 SPOT_SRF_2009-08-19 | ecosystem: Environmental > Aquatic > Marine > Strait... | reverse complement strand
CCTAATCTAACTACAGCTACTTCAGATTCTGGGGCTACTTACCAATTAGTTAATTTAGGCCAGTATAGAGATGACTTAGAATCTACTTTTGTAGGTATAGATCCGAGTATAATTAATCAGAACGTACAAATAAGATATGCTGTATCTAATCCTTTTTATGCTAATGGAAACGTAAATATTAGCACGTTTAGTGCTAACACTGCTACCAAAGATGGTTATCTAACAGTAGGCGGTTTTGATAAAGAATTTCAGTTTTTTCAAATTAGATATAATCTAGAAAATTTTGATCCGTCAATCGGTAGTTTTAACTTAGATAAGTTTAGATATAGTGTGGATCTTAAAGATAAATTATTTATTAGGGATGTAGGTGTAGATGGTGAAAACTGGAATATAGATTATAGTAGCGCCGAGTTTTTAGGAGTTCCATTTGTTAATGGACAAATGATAAATGCACCAGCAGGATCTTATACAATAATGATGAGAAATATAACAACAACAAGCTGTAAAGTGAGTATATATGATGAAACAGGAAGCATTGTTACTGGTCAGGATATACAATTTGAAGCTAGAGGAATATAATTAAGGAGAAAATAAATGTCAAATGAACAATTTTTATTGCCTGCTTTTTCTAGAACAATTGCTCTTTCAAGGAATGACTTTAATTCTAGTTTAAGAGCAATTAGTAGAAATTTTTATGGGCAAGAACAACCGTTAGGAACTGATTTTAACGATGAAGGATCAACAGGAACTATCCCTAATGGGGTTTTTTGGAGAGATTCTATAAATGGTAGATTATATATAAAGGATACAAATCACGCTAAACCTCCTTCTGGAGGGACGGGATTATGGCCGGGAAACAATTTTACTAGATATGGAATAGCAACAAGTTTTACTGCTCAACTTTCTACTACTGATATGAGAGATTATGAAATTGGAGAACTAGTTGCTGTAGTAAATTCTTCAGATACAACCCAAACTAGTATAAGAAGAGTTTCTGAATCTGGGCTAGGGGCTTCCTCTAATAACCGTTTATATATGAAAGTATCAAACGGAGCAGCACAAACTGGATTTATTGATGTAGGTATCCCTTATCCAGGGTCGGTTAAACCTCATCATTTAGCTCTTGATGCAAAAGTAGAGCCTATGACTGATGATACTGTTGATCTTGGTGATTGGACATACAGATACAGAGATGGTTATTTTTCAAATGCAGTGCTAATTGGAAATTCAGTAGATCATATTTCTCTAAACGCAACTGGAGGATTTTTACAGCTAGACGGAACACAATTACAAGATGGAACCGCTTTAGCCCCTTCTATGACTTTTGAAAATGATACTAATACCGGAGCATTTAGAATTGGAACTGATAATATTGGTATTTCTACTGCTGGAAGTGTTCGTTTAGATGTAGATTCTGATAGTATTAATGCTAATGTTAACATTTTGCCTACAACAACAGAATCTATTGATGTTGGGTCTTCTACATTAAAATTTAGAAATATGTATGCTAGTGGTGAATTTTTTGGATTAGCAACGACTGCAAAATATGCTGACTTGGCTGAGAAATATACTACTGATGAAGAGTATTCTATTGGAACAGTGATGATGGTTTCTACTTCTAATAAATTTGAGACAGAGGCTTGTAGTGAAGGAGGATGCGCTATTGGTGTTATTTCTGAAAATCCTGCCTTTAAAATGAACGCAGATACAGAAGGTCAATATATTGGTCTTAAAGGACGTCTGCCAATTAGAATTGTAGGTGAAGTTACTAAGGGTTCTAGAATTTTTACAAGCTCGTCAGGAGTTGCTAAAGCAGAAGGTAAAGGTATGTTAGTAGGAGTTGCTTTAGAATCTAACAGTAATTCAGAGGAAAAACTAGTAGAATGTGTGTTGAAAGTTTAAAAATTAATATTTGCGCACTACTAAGATAAAAGTTATAATAAAGCATGAAAAAGAAAGTTGGAAAATTTACTTTTGTTAGACCGACAGCACCACGTATTCCTAGAAATGAAAGAATACGTCGTAAAGCTACGTCAGGTGTTTTAACTGAAAAAGAACTTGAAACCTTTATTACAAATGCTCGTAATAGCGGCTGGCCAATTAAATACTCCAAACCAATTGGATTTAGAAAGAGGAAAAAATGAAAAAAGACGGACATACAGATGTAGCATCTTCTCGTAGAATGTGTAGAACCATTATGGAAGATGTAGGAGATATTATGAGAACGCTTCCACAAGATGGCGAAGCTGAGCTTCCAACTTGGTGGACTAATAAACTTGCCGTTTCTTCAGCCTATTTAAATTCTGCTAGAGATTATATTATGTATTCGTCAGATATTGAAGAAACTCGTGATAATACTGACTTAGTAGCACCGCCAAAATCTTTATTCTCTGTAAAAAATGATGAAATGAAGTTTGAAGTTGCAAATGAAGAAGGCGGTATTGAAGTAGAGTCTTATACTACAAAGCATTTTGATATTTGTCCTAGTGCTGAATCACTCTATAAATCTATTGACACACAAATAGATGCAGAAGCAATGGATATCGCAGAGCGTGCTGCAAAATTACAAGACGTACTCTTCTATATGGAAAAGATGGCTATTGAAAATGATCAAGCTAATGTTTCAGATGTTCAAATGGCAGAAAATTTAGCAGATGAAATAATGTTTTTAGCAGGTATGATGGGTCTTCGTGAGGAACATGCTTACGTTGAGGCAACACATGTAGCAAAAATTCGTGAACTTGCTGGGATGAATGAGTCTGACGAAGAAGATACAAAAGAGATGGTTTTAGAAATAAAAACAGAGGATTGTTAAATGCCTTTAAAACGTGGTAAATCTCAAAAAACAATTTCTACTAATATTCGTGAGCTGATTAAAAAAAGCCCTTCTAAAACTCGCTCAAAGTCTATTAGCACACTAGCAAAGCGCACTGGCGAATCTATGAGCAAGGCTCGCCGTAGGCAGGCTATAGCAATCGCACTAAGCGCAGCAGGAAAGTCTAGTGCTCAGATTAAAAAACGAAAGTAAAAATATTATGTTTGCAGAATAGCAAAATTTATGTTACTATTAGTTTGAACTTAGATGCAATCAACATAAAATTTTATTTTTACTTAATTGAACATAGAATGAACATGGCTTTCCCCTATGTTGCAACAAGATGCCACGGAGTGGCACAACGCGGAGACGGAGTCTCCGCTACTTTATTTACGTGATAATTTTGACTTGAGATTGGAGAATAAACAATGGCTAAACATAAAAAGATGCCGATGAAGAATGGTAAACCAGCTTTTATGAGTAAAAATGTTTCTAAAAAAGCTGATGCTAAGAAAAAACCTAATGGTGCAGGATTAAGCGCTGCCCAAAAGAAACTTCCTCCTGCACTTCAGAAAGCTATTTTAGCAAAAAAGAAAAAGAAGTGAATACTGAAGACGAGGTGTGGGCTATTTTAAAGCCTGAAGATATTTGGATTTATGATAAATTAATCTTATCTAAAAAATTAGGATACGTATGTGGACCTATAGGAGTTGATGTTCCAAAACCTGGCTGGTATATAGTCAGACCTATAATGAATCTTATGGGATTAGGATTTGGAGCAGAGCGTGTTTGGATTGAGGATGAAACAGATCATTTACCAATAGGATATTTTTGGTGTGAATGGTTTAAGGGTAGACATTTATCTGTTGATTATAGAAATAAAAAACCAGTATTGTGTGTAGAAGGTTTTAAAGATCCAGAAGAACTAATGTATTGGGATGCTTGGTCTAAAGTTGATGACTTTCCAGCCTTAGAAAAAATAGTTAGTTTCCCGACTATACTTAATAATATACCTTATGATTATATAAATTGTGAGTTTATTGGTAATAAATTAATTGAATGTCAATTAAGACGTAATTTAGATTTTCAATGGGATAATTCTGATTTTATTCCGGTATGGGAAGATGATAATACCCAACCCCCTGAAGATTGGAAATATGTTGAATATCCAGATTTACACGGTAGAATAGGTGCTTTTATAAAATGATTGATAAATTAAAAAATATATTTAAAACTAAAGAAACTAAAACTGCTGAAAAAGAGTGGGAAGATACAGTTAGAAAAAAGTTTATTGAGAGAATGAAAAAGAGAAAAGAAAATGGCAAAAAGACCTAAGTCTAGAGTTAATGAAGCTAAAGTTTATACTAAACCAACCATGAGAAAGCGCTTATTTCAAAGAATTAAATCAGGCGGAAAAGGTGGCGCACCAGGACAATGGAGCGCACGTAAGGCACAAATGCTCGCTAAAGCATATAAATCAGCTGGTGGAGGGTATAAAAAATAATGGCTAGAAAACCTACTCAACAATCTTTAGTTAATTGGACTCGTCAAGAATGGGGATACTCTAATAAAGATGAAAGTAAAAAGCCTCGTAAAAAGCGAGGCAGGTATTTACCTAAATCTGCTTGGTCTTCATTATCTTCTGGAGAAAAAGCTGCTACTAATCGTGCTAAACGCAAGGGCTCCAAAGCTGGTAAGCAGTTTGTTAAACAGCCTAAGAAAATAGCAAATAAAACTAGATCACATAGATGAACAGGGAAAATGCTAATAAATGACAAAAATAAAAGAAAAGACAGAGGTAGTATTATCATTATGTACTATGATGAGTTTGTTTGTCGTATTATTTTTCATGCTGGTCTTGACTAATGAAAATCAAGCAATTGCGCAGACTACATCAACAGTTATTACTGATTCAACTTCAAATTCAAAAGTTGAAACAGACGCTAATTCACGTACTATAGTTGTTTCCCCACCACCAAGTGCTATATCTCCTGGTGTTGGTTCTTCATCATCTGATCTATGTACAGTTGGTGTATCTGGAGCAGTACAAACTCAGATCCTTGGAATATCTACAGGGGAAATGGTAAGAGACCAAAACTGTGAGAGACTAAAAATATCTAAAACATTATACGATATGGGCATGAAAGTTGCTGCAGTATCGGTTCTTTGTCAAGACTTTAGGGTGTATGACGCAATGGAAATGGCAGGAACACCTTGTCCTTATTTAGGAGAAATTGGTGACAAAGCCTCAGATCAGTGGAAAGCAAATCCACATAGAATTCCAGTCGTAGAAGAAATGGAGACAAAAGAAGATGTTCAGAAACGCAATGGCGCGATTGCTGCTGGTGGCATTTCTATCGCTCTGTTATTACTCCTCCTCTAATGCTCAATCCTTAACTACAGGTGATTGTTCAAGTGACGGAACTATTAATTTCGTTACTGGTACAACATGTGCTGAAGATCCTAATACTCATGCACAAACTGGCCTGGAAATATTTGATGGTGGCGGTCCCCACCAACAATCAGACTTCTGGGGCGGAAATCAGGGATATGGTACCGCCATTAGTAATGGCGGTAGCAATAACGTCCAAGTTAAATTACACGGCGAATCTATAAATGGAGATGCCTATTGGACTTATACTTCTCAAATTGTTTCAGGACTACTTCAACAATTAACAGGAATCAAGTTAGATGGATTTCAGTACTCTTGGGAGTATAGAAAAACAGATGATGCATTTGCTTCAACTGGTTTGTGTCACGGTCAAATACTATTAGGCACGGGTGTGAGTTGTGATGATAAGCTTGAAATTAGTTTTACCATAAAAGACAGTAATGGTAAAGCTGTTGTAACTGATACTTTTAATTATGACTCAAATGCTACAGATGGTGTGTGGTACACTGAAAGTGGTTTAAGTTGGTTTAACAGTCAACTTGGGTATGGCACAGACATTGCAAGCTTTGATATTTCTATCACTGGCGGAGACGGTGGTGATGGAGGTTATCAAAATGGAGGAAGTTTCAATGCTGGGCCTGCAGTAAGAAGAATGACTGGTGATATTATATTCAGTCAAGATATTTGCGCTATCAATGCTCTACACGACCCGTCTTGCTCAGGATATGCTAATGCATTGTTTAATCAGCAATGCACGGCAAACCCTCTATACGACCCCTCCTGTCCTGGATACGCCGCAGCTAACTTAACTCAACAGTGTACTGCTAATCCATTATATGACCCTGCTTGTCCCGGCTATCAAAGTGCTTATTATATTCAGCAGTGTACAAACGATCCGACATCGGATCCTAGTTGCCCAGATTACTACATAGCAATGTGTAAAGAGGATGCTTTGTTTGATCCAGGCTGTCAAGGTTATGATATTGCATACTTTGATCAACAGTGTTCTTTAGACCCACAATACGATACTACGTGTGCAGGATACGTAGACTTATCAGGTAATGACGGTAACTTCACAGTATTAGATCCGGTAATCGATGATGTTTTATCAGTTGAGACAGATATTGCTACTGGTGAACCTAATTTTTATAGTGTTCCTACGGATGACTTTATGCAAGAAGAATTAGTAATAGAACAAGAGATAGTAGAATTAGATGATGGTTTTCAGATGGTCGAAGACGATATTGATGAAGAAGTCGGTGAGCTTGAAATGATGGATGACATTGATGCAGAGCTAGCTAGACTAGAAGAAGAATCTAGTAACAAGGGTGATAGCTCAGAGATGGGTGTGGGTAATACTAATCAAGAAGACGACATTGAAAAAGAATTAGCTGAGTTAGAAAATTCTAAACCTGAATACATTGAAAATATACCAGGTAAGGCAATGCCTAAAGTTGATCCTGTTACTTCGAAAAATAATAAAATGAGGTTACTTATTGCAATGAAAGCTATAGAAGCTGTAAAAGAACTTGAAGCTGCTGTTACATTAGAACAACAAATGGAAATACAGCGTAGATTACTTGCTTTGATATCCTTTGTACCAGATTTCAAAACATATGCAGAGAAAGAACAAATAAATCAAATTAATTTCTACCCACCAAAGCCAACTGTAGATCACGCATTTGCAAGATGGTTCTTAAATGATCCTGGCTTTGCTGCAATGGAAAACTTACAATATTAATAGGAGACACGATGGCTGAAATAGAATACGGTGGAATAAAAGTTGGAGGTTCTAAACTACTGCTTATACTTCCACTAATAGGAACACTTGGTGGCGGCTTGTGGGCTGGTTTTGAGTTCTATAAAGATTATATGAATATGAAAGAGATTATTCAGAACATTGATACAGCTGCAATTGACGCACGTAATGATGTACTTGAAACTAAACTAGACGAAGCATTGGAATATTCGCGTGACATTAAGAATGGTTTAAGAGATGATATTGTTCGTATTGAGCGTATAGTAGATAAGGTTGAAGACGATATTAACAATGTAGAGGATGATGTACGTACTACGATTGATGATGCAGAAGAAAGATTTGAAGTTAAAAGACAAGATCTGCTCAATCAGTATGTAGCACAGAAAGATCTTCTGATTCGTGAAAATACAGCAACACGTGATATACTTGAAACGAAAATTCAAAACCTAGAATCTGATATGGAAAAACAACTTCAAAGAGCTTTAGATAACCCTCTTGCTAATAGATAATTATATCGTTTCTAGAACTTAGTACACCCTAAAAAGTTGTACAGAATATAATAAAAATGAAGGGGAGAAATTGGATGAGAAAAAATGATAGCAGAAGGATTAGCTGCGTTATCTCTTTTAAAGGCTGGCGTAGATTTTATTAAATCTAATATAGACACTGCTAAAGATATCGGAGAAATAGCAGGAGCTATAGACAGCATATTTCAAGGTCAAGAAGAATTTGATAAGCAAAGAAATAAAAAAGCAGGAATAAGTCTCAAAGACCAATTCGGCATTGATTCTGTTGCCCAAGAAATGATAGATGCTAAAATAGCCCAAGAAAAAATGCAAGAAGTGAAAACTCTTGTTGATATGCGATTTGGTCCTGGAACTTGGCAATCTATTATTGATGAAAGAGCAAAACGAATAACAGAACAGAAAGAAGCAGCAAGATTAGCTAGGATTAAAAAACGTCAAGAAGAATCAGAATTCTGGGAACAAGTTAAATTATTTTTAATTGTTGGCGGTTGTGTTGTTCTTGGGTGTGGTGCTTTTTTTGTAGCACTGTTTGCATCATGATATATCTTTTCTTAATAGCTCTAATTTATTTAATAGGACTAATATTTTATGGTGCATATGCTTACGACAAAGTAGAAAATTTTTATATTCCTTATGAAAAAACTAATTTAGATATAAAAATAGAGAGTATAAAAAATAATATAGTTATAACTAAAACATTTTTATATTAGTAGAGCAAAATTTAAATAAAATATTTGTCAACTCATGATAAATAAGTCATAATAAGCTATGAGAATAAGAAGAAAAGTAACAAACGGAACTAAGGCTTGGGAGAGAATGAGTTCAGATGTACGAGCATTTGACAGACCTCCTTTATGTGCTTTTTATACTCCAGCAGGTAGAATGGTAACTCGACCTCATAAAAGGCGTCCTAGTGGTTCTGGATTATCAAACGAAGAATGGTGTGCGTATTACACACCTTTTAAAAATCAAGCAATGAGTAGAAAAGAATTCTACAAAAGAAAAAGGAGATAAATTATGGCTAGAATGGTAAGTGGACAGGGTGTAGATTTAGGTCTTAAATCACAACCAGGTGCCCCAATCGGTGGAACCGATAAAGGACCAATGAATACAAACAAAAAAATGAAACAAGCAACTAATTACGGAAATTCTGGAATGTCAGGTTATTCTGCTACTGTAGACGGTGTTGAGGCAGAAGGCGCAATGACTAAAAAATCATCTGTTGGAGGATCAAGTGGTTCTCGTAATATGGGTGGAAACGGTCGTGGTAAATTTCCTAACATGATTAAGGACATGAAGTAAAATGGCTGAAAAATATGCAGGACCTGAAAGAGAGTCTTTTGAACAGCGTTTAGAGCGTTCTAAAAAACTCAGAGGAGAAGGAAAAGTAGAACCGGTTGGCGGCAGTTTGTATAGAACTATTGCAGGTAATGAAGTTAATAAAGATCTTGAAAATATTTTGAAATATGATGAAGCTAATAGAGTTATGAATAATAGAGCTTCTCTTGAAAATGTTACTATGGTCGGAGAATTTTCTTCATCAGATGGTGCTGTATATAAGCCAAAAGTTGTAAAACATAAAAACTTCAGCAAATAAGAAGTGCTTTAACAGTAGTTCATATAGAGGAACTGTCGAAAGGCATTTCCTCTATATTTTTTTAAGGAGAAAACATGTCAATCACTAGTGTAGATGCTTTTACTTCTACTATAGCTTCTAAAAAACAAATTAAAAAACTATATAATGCCCGTAAGAGATCTACTAAAAGCCCTAGTTTTTCTTATGGAATTGCTAATGCTCCTATTCGTAAACAGGTAAGAAAAAAATGAGTTTAACTACTGTTCCAGTATCACTAATTAATTTTAGGCTCGCTAATAATACTGCTAATACTCTTAATGGTGCTAATGTAGTATTCTTGGGCAATACTACTTTTAATACTGGTGTGGGATTATACCAAAAACAAGCAGGTTTGTATAGAGGTACATTTGTTGATGATGTGCCAGCGCCACTCACTAATCATTTTCCGGGAAGTACTGCTGGATACACTGCAACAGGCCAATCCAGTGCAGCAAGTAATGTAATTGATAAGTTTCCTTTTAGCTCAAATACAGACGCAACTGATGTCGGTGATGTAACTTTATCAAGATATTACGTAGCAGGACAGTCAAGCACTACTCATGGATACACTAGTGGGGGTTTTGAAACAACATACACATATTTAACAATTGATAAGTTTCCTTTCAGCTCAGATACAAATGCATCAGACGTTGGTGATCTGCAAACAGGTAGATACGGTACAGCAGGGCAGTCAAGTACTACTCATGGGTACAACACAGGGGGCGAGGGTGCTTCGTCGTATAATATAATTGATAAATTTCCTTTTAGCTCAGATACAAACGCAACTGATGTTGGCGATCTAACTGTAATAAGATACCAACTAGCTGGGCATACAAGTGGTACTCATGGGTACTCTTCAGGGGGTTATAGCGTGGGTGGCAATGATTCTGTGAACACAATTGATAAATTTTCTTTTAGCTCAGATGTAGATGCAACCGATGTTGGTGATACTTCTGTTAAAAGGCACGGTATGGCTGGACAATCAAGCGTTACGCATGGATACACTAGTGGGGGTACTGAAGATGGAATTTCTCCCTTTACAACCACTATTGATAAGTTTAGTTTTACCGCAGACGAAGACGCAACCAATATTGGCGATATAACTGCATCAAGGTATCAAGCAGCTGGACAATCAAGTACTACTCATGGATATGCTAGTGGTGGTACTGGCCCTGGTGGAATTAGTAATGTAATTGATATTTTTCCATTTACTTCAGACACAGATGCAACCGACATTGGTAATTTAACTCAATTAAGATTTTATGCGGCAGGAACTCAAGTATGACACAAAAATTTCCTATTCACACATTAAAAGTAGCTAATACAACAGTAGATGGTACTAAGCTTTCTTATGATTTTTATAGTGGTGTTGTACGTTTAAGTACTGATACTTTTACTGCTGCACCCGTACCTCCATATGCACAAGGTTCTACTGATGGGTATAATATGGGTGGAAGAATTGGGCCAGGTACCTATCCAAATAGACTAGACTCATTTTCTTTTGCTTCTGGTACGAATACTGCAGTAACTACTAGTGGTTTATTTCAACTTTATTATATAGGAGCACAATCAACAGCTTCTAGAACTGATGGGTATATGGCAGGAGGCAATTACTTTCCTGGCCCTACTGTTTATTCTACAATAACAAAATTCCCGTTTTCTTCAGGTACACCTGTTCTAAGTATAGGTAATATGACTTCTGCTCGTACAGGAGTAGTAGGTTCGCAAAGCTCAACACACGGATATGCTCTTACAGGCTCTACTGACTCGGGCACATCAGGAAGAACTTCTACTGTAGATAAATATCCTTTTTCTTCTGATACTAATGCTACAGATATAGCTGAATCTGCAAATGAAGAAGCTGTCTGGGCTCAAGGGTCAAATAGTAATGAAAATTTTTATGTAACTGGTTATAGCGGTAGAGATAGAAAATCATCTTTTGCATCGGATACTTCTTGGACGTTAATTAACCCTTCCGGTCCGAGTTTATATCAGGGAACAGGACACAGTAGTGAAACTGATGGATATATTACTAGTGCTTTTGGTGGAACCAGCAACCGATCCAAATTTCCATTTTCTTCAGACGTAATACGAAGTACTGTAGCAGGAGCATCAACAGAAGCTAGAACTTATGTTGCTGGAGCTAACTCTACTACAGACGGATTTGTAATGGGAGGAGGTAATACTACAGGATCAACTACTATAGATAAAAATCCTCACTCTTCTGATGTTAGTGCTATAGATGTAGGAGAATTAGCTGTAGCTGTTTATGGATCATCAGGAACACAGGTATAAGAGGTAATTATGGCAGATAAAAAAATTGATTTAGCATATATACAATTTAGAGCAGCTAATGTTGCTATTCATCAATCTAATCTTGCTGTCGGAGCAAATGGAGCTATTCAAACTATTTTCGGACCTTCAGCTCCTTTAGCAGGAGGGGGCGGAGGAGCGCCTGCACCTTCTGGAGCTTACTACTCAGGAACTTCTTTTGGTTATGATGTAGGAGGCAGCTCAACATCTGGTGAGTTTATTTACGCATATCCTTTTTCTTCTGATACAGACACAATAAATGTAGGACAGCTAGGACCTGGCAGCCCTTCTGGTTATAAAGTATTTGAGTCCACTGGTACAGCTTCTGGTTCATATGGGTATGTTGTAGGAGGTCAGCAAGGAACTGCATCGTTAACTGCATCTAACAATATATTACGTTTTCCATTTGCTAATCCGGCAGGACATGCTGCTGATGTCGGACAACTAACAGCAGCTACTCGTTTATCGTGTGGTGGTATTGCAGATCTGGCTAATGATCGTGGGTATAATGTTGGTGGTTTAGGTACAAATGTGTCTATGATGAATCGTTATCCAACAGTATCTCCTGGAAACGCAACAAATGTAGGAAGTTTAAGCACTCCTAGATATTGGGGAGCTGGTTCTTGTTCAGAAACTGCTGGCTATGTTATGGGAGGAGAAACTCCAGCAGATATTGATAAAATTGAAAAGTTCCCTTTTGCTTCTAATTCTTCTTCAAACCAACCTGCTACATTAGTTGCAGTTAATAGATCACAACACGGACACCAATCTGACACTCATATTTATGTAAGCGGAGGAATTACTGACGCAGATGTACTACAAAAATTTACTTATGCGGCTGACACACCTTCTTCGGACATTGCAGAACTTTCTACTGGAAATTCTATGCATGGAGGAACTAGTTCAAACATATCGGGATATATGACACATGGATATCCAACTAATAATAGAATAGACAAATTTCCCTTTGCTTCTGATCAAACATCAACAAATATAGGAAATACAGGAAAAGGTACAGCAAACTATAGAACTACTGGAAATATACAATACTAAACTCCCGAAGATCCAAATCCCCCACGTTTCTTATTTAATTTTGCAGCCATCTCAGCTTTAAGATCTGTTCCAGATTCTTTAACTTCTTCTTCAATAGTTTCTGAAATTTTATCAACATATGCAATATTCACAGTAGGAACTGCACGAATACATGCTTGTGCGATTCTATCGCCCGGTCTAATTTCAAAAGGTTTATTGCTTGTATTATATAACATTACTCCAATTTCACTTCTGTAAGCATAGTCTACAGTTCCAGGAGTGTTTAAAATAGTAATTCCATTTTTTAAAGCTAAACCGCTACGAGGACGTACTTGAAGCTCCCACCCTATTGGAAGCTGTACTTTTATACCTGTTGGAAATAAATGTACCCCTCCAGGACGTAAAGTCCATATATCTTTAACACAAGCAGGAAGATCAAAACCAGCATCGTGAGGGTAATTTTGGGTAATTTCCCAATTTCTAATATTAGGAAACATAGGGCTATCAATTAAATACTGTGCTTCTTTAGTAATTTCGATTTTAATATCAACCATTGACATAATTTTGTAATTCCTTCCATACTTCTTCACCATCTTTACCTGCAAGAATGGCATCTTTATTATATCGTTTTAAGTTTATCATCTGTTCATTCTTTTGCAAAAGATCAGTACTATCATTCAGATTATGAATATATTTAGAACGTCCTTTTAAAGGTAATGCTTCTAATAAAGCTTCTAGTGTTTTATATTCTTTAGACAAAGCTTGGGCTCGTTTTGGGCCAATCCCTTCTACTCCGAAAATAGCGTCAGATTTATCACCTTCAATATATCTTGAAAATAGGTATAGTTCTGGACTAATATCCATAGTCTCATCTAAGTAATCTAAATCAATTTCTCTGCGAGAAAACATATTAAAAATAGAAACATTATCGGCTAGAAGTTGATACAAATCTCTATCTGATGAAACAATCCAAGTATGGTCGTGGTCAGCCTTACAGTTTTCAACAAAATAAGTAATAAGGTCATCAGCTTCGATACCTCTATATTTCATTTTTTCAAAAGGCATATTTTCATATGTTGCGTTTAGACAACTAAAAAACGCTTCATACTTTGCAATTTCTTCTGGTTCTTTAGGTTTTTTACGTGTAGATTTATACTCATCACTCATATCTGAGCGAAAATAACTTTTACCAAAATCAAAACACACAATAACACGACCAGCTGAGTAACTTTTACTTAAGCTTTCAACTGTTTTTATATAATCATCCTCAAAGTCGTCATAATTACGTCTTTGAATCCAGCGGTACGCTAAGTTGTTACCATCTACTAAGAGTAGGTTATTTCCATTATTATAGTCCTCTTGCATCTCTGCAAGATCATTCCAGCCTTTTGCGTTGTTCATTAGAACTCTCCATGTTTATTTTATGATTAATAATAACATAAGAATAAGCAACGGTCAAATATTATTTAGCTTTTTATACTTGACTAACCAATCTGATAATAGTCCCATTTTAAACTCATGCTCAAAAGCGTTTACATAAATATATTGATCTATTTCTAAATCATCGTTCCAACAAACAAAATCTTTTGAACGATTCCATCTATAAATTAATAAGGGTTTCTTTTTCATCACCTCTGCTTCACGAATAGTTTGTGTCCAAAATTGGTAAAGCTCCGTAGATTTAGCAGTTAATAAATTATTCCAATTTATTTCAGCATAATGTTTACATTCTATACAATAAGGCCACGCAGCGGTATCAAATGGTGTCCAAAGGTCTCCCTTTAAATACTCAAGCGATCCGCTTAGTGGCATACGTTTAAATTCAATTTTTAATTCTTTTGTAAGCAGATCACGTATTTTAGCTTCATACGCGCTACCTTTTATTTTACTTTTACTTGCCATACTATATTATCCTAAAAATTTTGATAATTCAGTATAACCTCCTACATAATTATTGTCAACTAAAATCTGGGGGACTGTTCGGACTTCCTTACCAAGTGTTTCAACTAGTTCCTCTTTAGTAAGGTCTTGTCCTATAATAAACTCTTCATATTTGATTCCACGTTTATCCATAAGAGTTTTAGCCATTTTACAATACCCACAAGCAGGGGTTGAATAAATTATAGCTTTCATTGTGTTCTCCTTTAATACTTTGTTGCAGCATAAAAATTTATACCTTGTTCTTTTATTTTTTTACTACCACCTAAAAAATTTAAATCCATTGCTACTGCTACTGCAATAGGAGTAGCGTATAGTTCATAAATCATGTCTATAGCGGCTTGCATAGT
>Ga0181380_1000722_pt1 | contig 14746 bp, 8 predicted proteins | sample 3SPOviralmetaG_FD_130116 | JGI IMG/M metagenome (GOLD analysis project Ga0181380, IMG submission 130116) | Marine viral communities from the oligotrophic San Pedro Time Series (SPOT) site, San Pedro Channel, CA, USA - 3 SPOT_SRF_2009-08-19 | ecosystem: Environmental > Aquatic > Marine > Strait... | reverse complement strand
ATCTCACTTGCTAAGTTGTAAGCAAAGAACTCATTGTTACTATTGTATGCTTTTTGTCTAAAGTTTTTACCAGCATCTTGGAAACCATTATTAAGTTCTTCTAGGAACTCTGTGCTAGTTTCATCAGGATTATCTCCGTATATAGATGCGTATAGTTTAAGATATGGACCAACTATCTTTCCATAGTTAAGACCTTTTCCTGCATATCTTTCAAAGTAAGGATTGTTGTCAAAGATAGTTTGTAAATATTCTTTAACTGATTCCTCTCCCTCAGTTGCATACAGCGTAGCTATAGTTCTCTTTTCACTTTCAGCTAATCCATTGTAGACACCTGCACCGAGAATCTCTGTTCCCTTTGCCTGTGCTTTATTGTTAAAGATATAGTCTGATAAATCTAATCCTGAACTATCAACATTAAGTTTATCTGCAACATTGTTAAACAACGGTGCTAAGGTATCTTCAGAACCTATTGCATAGCCATCTAGGTTTTCAACATAACCAATAAAGTTTTTAAGTAACCCAGCAGATATGTCTCCCTGTACAGCTATATTTAATAACCCCTCATAAGTATCTGAATTATCTACTTTATATTTATTAGGATTCAAACCTAGACTAGCTAATGCACTGTCTAGTTGTCCAGCTCGTGTAACCTTCAAAGCTAATAACTTTTGATTTGGTTTGCCTGATATTGTGTAACCTGATTTTCCTAAAGCGTTTAAATATTGTATCTTTTCATTTGTGTAAGGAGCTTTGAGTGCAATTAATCTAGGGTCAGTTTCATCAATAGGAACTCCACTTACTACTGAATCAAAGAGTAGTGACATTCCTGGATATTCAACATTACCCTGTTCATCGACAACAGATTCAAAAAAGAATGGTGCTACGTCTTCATACATAGCTATTCTGTCTTCAAACTGTTCTCCAGGATTCCAACCATCAAGCAAGTTATAAGAGCTTGATATCTGTTTTATATCTAAGATGTCATCTCCAACTAAGTTGCCTGGTGCTGTTGTTACTGCTTGTGGACCAGTTCTATTCTCTCCACTAGGTGTGTCATTAAAACCATTAGGGTTATATCTAGTACCTGCTCTGTAAGCTAACCAACTTGTACCGTCTGCTTCATCTAAGTTTCCAGAGATATCCCATAACCAATAGTAAAAATTACCATCATAATAAACTTGTTCAGGAGTAGGCTTTTGTGAATGACCAGTATAATTATTGTACGTAGGAGTATAATTCTCTTCTTCAGAACCTAATGTTTGTTCTACCGTTGAACCATCATCTAAAGTTATATTACTTGTCGACATCTACTTCCTCTCCAAATTGACTTAATAGATTGTTAAATTTTATTCTAGCAAGGTATTTACCTTGTTTCTTTCTTAGAGTTGATTCTCTTGCAGTACTTACATCTTCTGTAAAAGGTATAGTTTTACCATCATCAAGAGGTCTGCCTGTACCTGGTTCATAGCCTGGTGTATATATTCTATTTACGTCTACAGCATCCGAAGGTACTTCTGTTTTTTTAGGAATAGTAAAATCTTTTGAAAACTCAAAGTATGCAGGTTCTTTATTTACAATAGACCAGGTTGACCATATATCATATCCTCTATTGTTTTGCATAAGAATTACAGCTGCTTTAGCTGCGAGTTTTGTATCTGTAGAAAGTAATTCAATTAACTTATTTTTTTTAATGTCTTTAAACTCTGGGACATAAGGACTATTTATAAGAGTTACATCTCCAGAAGCTGTAGTATCTTTACCCCATACAGGCATAAAAACTTGTACTGGCGAATAAGACTCTTCATCTCCTAATGCTTTACCCATACTAGGTCCATCAAGATTAACGTCATCACCTTTTCTCCACTCTGCTGCAGAAATAGCAATTATATTTCTTAATGCTTGTACATCTTCAGAAGGGTCTTCTTTTAATTCCATACCAGATTCTTTAAGTTCAACTGCAACTTCAACGAGTAATCTTGCCCACTCTTCCCAAGGTATTTGCTGGTCTTCCATTATCTCTTACTAAATGCTGCTATTACAGAAGCTATACCCTTACGATAAGCATTTTCTTCTTGACCTGCATCTATTAAATCTCCATACTGTGACTTGACATAATTTTGTAATTCATAATTGAATGCTGAACTTATTCCCTCTTCTGTCATTGGAGCGTCTATCTCATATGTCTTTTCAGGTAAGCCAAACTTCTTTCTTCTCAAAGCATCTTCTTGTGCCATACGTGTTTGATTTCTATATTTACGTTGACCCTGTTGATAACTTTGTGTTAACTCTCTTATTTTTCCTGAAGCCCATTCCTGTACACCATAATACAAAGTATCATTAGGTGTTACACCAGCTATGGTTGTTACAGCAGTATCTATCTGTTGTTTTAAGTTATCAGGACTAGGCATGACGATAATACTTGGACCTTGATTCATAGTATCTACATCTGAAAAGCCAATGTCATCTAATCCATCTAAGTAAAAGTCTCTTATAAAACCTAAGAAAGCTGTGTTGTTTCCACCTGAAGCTAGTGCTATTTCTTGTAAATCATTAGAGTCTATTCCAAACTGTGCTTTAGGATTCATGTAACTAAAGGATGCTTTAACTGCTTCTTTAGTTGCTGTATCATATTCTCCTGATGTAAATGTACCTGGGTCTAAAAATCCTGACTGTACTAAAGCTAATTGATAATCTATAACTCTATCAGAAGGTATGTTTTGTAGAAACGTTTCTTCTAATCCTATGTTATATAGAGGTACTAAGTTCTCATTACCAGAAGAAGCTCTTAAGTCTTCTACTGCATTTGCTGAGTCTATACCGTAGTAACCAACTTCATTACCGAAAAAGAATGCTTGTTCATAAGCATACTCTGCGTTATTTATTTGCCTACTTAAATCTTCTGCTGAATCTATTGATGCAAGGTTTTGTAATAACTTATCGGTATTACCTGTAGATTGATATTCTCCAAAGGCTTCTGCTCTCAACTCTTCTATAGTTTTAGGTTTAATTTCCCCTTGTACTCTACGTCTAGATGTTTCTCCAACTTGTTGAACTATGTTATTTGTATAAGCAATAATAGATTCTTCTGCTGCAGATACTGGTGTCTCTGCTGCTCCTTCTCTTGTAGTATCCATAGAATCTAAATCTATAGTTACTTGTTCTCCCTCAAGACCGGTAACAAAGGCTTCTGTAATTGCTTGTCTTCTTTGTAAATCTTCTGACTTTGGAAAAAGAACGCTTAAAAGTTTTTGCATAGAAGAAGTGTTTGCACCACTTTCTAATATTTTTAAAATATCTTCTACGACATTTCCTGGCAAATCTGGTAAAGCAGAAAAAAATGTTCTTTGAAAATCATCATTCTTAAGTATTCCTGCACCAATAGAATCATAAATACTTCTCAAAGTTTTTCCTAATTCTAAATACTTTTGTACTTCTTTATCTGCCATTAATATCCCTCGCCTGATGTAAATACATCACTAAATTCTTCTTCTACCTCATATCTTAGTATGTCATCATAGACATAGTAAAAGTCTGGATACTCTGAGAACAACTGTTGTGCTAGTTGTCTAAGACTATTCCTAAAATAAGAATACTCATCTCTTCTTAAAGTTGCACGTATTCCGTCTTTTTGTTTAATTATAGATAGAATCTTATTTCGCTCTTCTAAGTATACAGATAAACCTTGCATGGTTGGTAAATCTTTTAACAAAGTAGTTTCACCATTGGGTAGGTTTATAGTTTGATTGCCTTCATTTTCAATCATGTATTCTAGTTGACGTAACTTAGCATCTGAATCTATGCTCTTTGCAGCAGTAGATACTGTTCCGTAACCTGGATATTCAACTCTTAATGCATTTCTAAGTTCAGTAAGTATCTGATACTTTCTCTCTCCACTAAGGTTATTGTGTATACCTGAATCAAATAACAATCTTCTTTGGTATTCATAAGCTAATCTACCTTGTGATTGTCTGACTGCAGTTATATACTCGTCTTCTGATAAATCAACTCTATCTCTTTCTGCAAAAGAATCTGCCCAAGCAACAAAGTTAAACTCATCTAATGGGTTATCTGGGAATAAGAAGTAACCTACATCTGGATATGTGTCCATAAACTCTTCATTATCTTGATAGAATCTAGTTCCTTCATCTGTATAGCTTCTCTTCTTTATTTCTTTAGACTTAGAAACTAACAATGCAGTAGGGTCTAAACCAAATTGATTAACAAATTCAGTGGTAGCTTTAATCTGGTCTCCTCTGTATTTAGCTAATATTCTGTAATAAGCGTCTGACAATACTGATATTCCATAGAAATGATGTTTAGGGTCTTCATCTTTTGTTTTAGCAGGGTCTATATGTATAGCTCCACCTGGTGCAACTTCTACTTCATAACGGATTACAGCACCTGTTGGAGCTGCAAACTGTATCAATGACCTAATTAAAGTTAGAGTAGTAGCTGTGCTTTCAGCTTTCTCCATAGCTATTTTTGCTTTAGCTGGTGTACTGTCATCATATAATCCTGTAGTAACAAACATTTTAATTACATCTTTGTAAGTATTAGCGTATGTTCTATTAAGTTCTGTATTGTTAGAACCTATAGACAATGCTTTCTTAAGCCATGAAGGTACTAAAGCATCTGCAAATGTATAAGGATTTAAAGGACTATCTTCTTCTCTACCATAGGGAAAGAATACTTTATCTATTAAATCAGTCTTAGGTAATAACTTACCTGCAGGTATTCCTACCAATGGTCCTAGACCTGGTGCAGGGTTACCAGCAATCATGTTCAATGAAGATACATAACCTTTGAGATTTACTTTTGCATCTGGTGCTTCTATAACTTCTCCTGTGACTGGATTAGTAACAGTTCTAGAGTCTTTGTTTCCATCAAACATGTAATTTGATAGCATCTCAGAACCAGGAAAGAAGAACATCTCTTCTCCTGTCATATCATCTGTATGAAAGAATCCTTCGTCATCATCATCTAAACTTAATTTTCTACCACCTTCTATACCTCGTGACATTTTACGTGTCATAAGGAATTTCTTTTTGTTTAATAATCTTGACCAAGTTCCTAGTATCTCTATGTAAACTTCTGCGAATGGGAAAGCTAGTCTTAGCATGTCAGATACAACATGTCTTTTGTTTAAGTCATACAATAACCCTTTAGTCTCTGTCATTGCATAGGCTTTTGCTACATTGTCTAATTCATCTAAGCTATCTAGGTTAAGTAACTTACCTTCATCAGCAGTAACCTTACCTGTTTTCTCTAGCTTCTTCATAAAAGATTTATCTAACTTAGAACGTTGTGCTTGTTGCTTAATTTGTTTTCTTAATCCATCATCAAAATAAGCCATGTTCTCTTCTATGAATCTCCAGTAGAACTGTCTAAAAGCAGGAGAACGTGACAATCTATTTGTAGGAGCTGACATAACTATAGAGAATAATCTTTCTATAGCAGCGTCATAGGAGTTAATTCTTTCTCCATCTAAATCGTATACAGACTTCTTCATAGTGTGATGAGGTTTATATATTTGTTGTTTATTATCTAATCTACCTAAGTATGCTTGATATTTCTTTTTATCACCTATAGTTCCATTTCTACCAAAAGTAATTTGTTCATCACCTATTTGTAGATATACAGGTCTACCACCTTGCTGTGTAACTCTATCTAGTTCTGCACCTTTAGCAATATGTTCTAGTAACTCACTATTACCAGTTTCTGTAAGCTCAAACTCTATTCGTGATTGTGCAGACTTTCTTGTTCTAGTCTGACCAATAACATCATCAAATAATCTTTTAGTACCATCAGGTAATATCTCATATACTTTGTAAGCACCACCAGTTTTATAGTGAACTCGTGCAAATACAGAATCAATATAATCATCTGCCCATTGTCTATCGTTTAGTATTTTAATCTTTTGATACTTACCAGCTTCATCAGACCCATACGCTAAAGCATTTCTCCAATCTGATAAGTCATCATTCCAAAATCTATCTTTAACATCTTGTAACCCAGCTCTAAATGCAGGGTCATCTATACCACCTTTTATAGCTGCTAATTGCTGTGCTATTGGGTCATCAACCATTTGATATATTTCAGATACAGCAGAACCAGTAAAGCCATCTTCACCATACTTAACTTGTTTCATAGCCCAAGTTCTCTTTAGTTTATCTGTATCTAAGATACCTCCATGAGATTTAGACATTGAGGCTTGATGTTCAAGAGCTTGTCCTAATACACCATTATCTCTAATACCAAATTGTCCTTTGGCTATAAGTGCATCAATGTTTAGATTCTCTACATCACCAAGTTCATTCAATACTTGTTTTCTGTTCTTACCCATAATCCAAGCAAATGCTGATATAGGGTGTGTAAATACGTTATCTAAGTCTGCTGCCCACATACGTATCTGTTCTTCACCAACAACTCTTGCAGTCCACGCACCTCTAATAAGAATGAATGGCTTCCATGCTTTGTTCATGTAGCTATCTCCTAGTAAAGATAACCAACCTTGTGTTAACTCTCTAACGCTTTCTTCGTCTTTACTTAAGTTAAACTTTTTTCTAGTTGTTTTAACCATAAGTTTTGCATGGTCAAATATAGTTTTTTCGTCAGCCATCTGTAAATCGTATAAATCTTTTATAGGTTTAGATAGAAATTTTTCAAAGTCAGATACAACAAATTCTCTTTTATCTGCAATCTTTGCTGCTTCTTTTGCTGCTGGTGGTTTAACAACACCTGGAACTAATCTTGCCCAGAACTCTCTAGCTGGTGCAAAGACTCTTAAGAATAGTCTTGCATCTGGAAGTGGTAACGAACCTGAAGCTAAATACTCTGATATCAAATGTGCTGTAGGTCTACCTACAACAGCCTCTACTTCATTGAAGTTAGCTTTCTTCATAAGCTGTCCTGTTACTTCTTCTAAAAACTCTGCATCATCTGTAAGGTTTTCAAAGTAATTAAGTACTTGGTTAGGAGATACCTTTGCATTTTTATAAACTTTAAATCCAAATTTAGTATCAAACGCATCTTCTTTTTGCACAAACAATGTTTTAAGTAGAGGATTCATTGCTTCAGAATCTGTAAATGTTCTAGGTCCTGCTACGTTTACAATTGGATATTTCTTTATTAGAGCTTGTACTTTTTGTATATCTGCAAATGTTAATTCTTCTGCAGCATCAATAACAACTATAGGTTTATTACCTTTTACGTTAGACCCGCGTTTAAGACTAGGTTTACCAGATGACCACTTACTGCTAGTAGCATAGTTAATTGTTCCTATAGACCCTTTACCTAATGGTGCTGACTTACTGTTATAAACTACTACAGTCATATCTGCATCATCTACATTCTTCTTAGCTCTATTAACATAGTATTTACCAGGCAAAGGTTTTGTTGAATAATCATTATTCTGAAGTTTTACTTTTTCTTTTTGTAAGTTATCTAACTGCTTAACAACAGAATCATCATTAATCTCTAAGAGTCTTTGTGACTCATTAGCATTTAGTTTTTGTAATTTTTTATTTAATACATCACGTTCTTTTGCTAACGCTTTTAATTCTTTTTGATATCCAATCATGTCAAAGTCTTCATACATAATACCTCTATCAGGGTCATTTCTTAAACCTCTAGCGTATCTTAAGATTCTTGTCTGTGCTTCAAAGTTAAACTCGTTAATAATAATATCTTTTTGTGTTGTAGGTAATTGCACAGAAGTTTCTTTAATTCTTTTACCTTCTTGTGTAACTCCTCTTGTAGTCTTACCTTCTAGATTTACCCTGAGTTTGTCTAAACTTTCTTGATTATTCAAAGCATTTTGTATTTTTACAAGAATTTGTTCCTCTGTAGCTACAGGACTTATCTGTGCATTTTTAATACCTTTGTCTATACCTGTGACTCTATATTCAGCAACCTTCTTTTGTTCTTTAATTTGAGTAAGAAGTTTTCTTGCAGTAACCTTTGAATTATTTTTAAACATAGCTGCTTTTTCTTTTGCTTCTATTTGTTTATCTATAAAGTCAACCTGTCTTGCAGAGTCATCAGTTAAACCAAATTCATTTAACTTACCAGCGTCTTTATCAAATCTACCTGCATCTTCTGCAGCAACGTGATTAAAACCAGGAGTACCAGTACCACCAGTTTCTATATCTAATTCTTTTGCAATCTTTAATGCTTCTTGTTCTGAACCTGGACCACCACCTGTAATAATCTTTCTAGGTAGTATCTGTCCCTCTGCTAAGTCAGTAGGTACTCTTGCTGCTGATTCAGCATTTGCTAAGAAATCTTGTTTAAGGTCTTCAAACTTTCTAATTGTTTTAGTCTTTTTAAAACTTGTGTTTGTAAGTATGGTGTCAAGCAAATCTATAGTCTCAGCCATATTGAACTCTATGCTATCTAAAGAGTTAAGACCTTTGTCCATAATGTCAAGTTTTTGTAAGTTCCATGCTTCTTCTCCATATGTACCATAAAAATATTTGTTAGCTTCATCTATGCTTGCAGTAAACTTACCTATTTGATTTACAACTTCTCTAGGTAAACCTAATGCACCAAACTTTTCTTGTATGTGCCTAAGTACACCAGCTTCTCCTGAATAGATATCTAACATCATATTTAGTTTTTGTAATGATGCTGGCATACCTTCTAGTTGTTTAAGAGTTTCATCTTCCATAGCATCTGCTACTCTGTCTAATGCTTTAGTTGCAACATCATCATCAACCTTTGCGAATTTCATAAATCCTTTTAGTTGAAAAAATGTTTCATTCAAATCATCAGTATTAATCTTTGGTGCTGGAAACTCTGAAAACAATCTACTGAATATGTTATTACTACCATTGAGTTTCATATTTGTTCTTAAACCTACTGCTGCTTGTTTATCTCCGTACATAAACTTAGCTGCTGTTTTAGATAGACTTCCTTTAAATAACAATGAGTTAGGGTCTAATCTTTGGGACACATTAGTCAAAGGGTCTTCTACAGCATTTATAAGAATATTCTTTATTGCGTCTTTATCATTAGTGTCTCTTAATCTTTTATATAATCTTGCACCACCTGCAGATTTTTCTGTAGCTAACTTACCTTGCCTACCTAGAAGTATCTCTACTTCATCATAAGTTTTAGCATCAGCAAACAGTTGAGCTATGTCATCTCCTGTTTTACTTTCTAAGAAATATTGTTTAGCTGTAGGTACTTTAACTGTTTTTCTAACAACTTTATCTAAAAGTCCTGCGTCTGCTTTTGCTGCAGTTTGATTAAAACTCTTAGCTGCTTTACCAGCTTTAGCAAATCCCATACCTGCATAGTTAGCTGGGTCAGTAAACACTGTGTACGCTGCATCAATAATACCTGACATAAGATTGAAACTTCTTGTACCTGGCTCAAAGACTTCTACTGCTGCAACTCTACCTGGAGATAGTTTAACTACACCTTTTCTACCTCTGTATGTTCCTGAGTTACCTTCTCTAGATGACATCTCTTGTTGTGAGATAGGTGTGCCGTAATACTCTTGAATGATTTCTTTTACTTGGTCAGGGTTAGCACCTCTACCAACAAGTTCTTTATATATATCTGTTTCTTCTGCAACTGTAGAATTACCAAAGTAACCCTCTCCTAAGTTAACTCGCTTACCTTCACGGATTTGATTTATAGCTCTAGTTGCAAGAGTAGGACCTTGGTCTTTAAAAGATTGTGCTATTTCATCTCTACCTTCTGGGTCAAGTAAAGGCATTAATGTTCCTATACCTGAGAAAGCTGCTAAAGGATTAATCTGTCTTTTACCATAATATTTCATGGTTGCAGTTCCATACTTCTTAACAAACTGTGATGCAGACTCCATACCAACAACTGCAGACCTAACTACACCTCTTGTTGCTGCTTTTGTTGATTCCCACCATGAAGATTCTTTCTCCATAAATCTTTCAACAATAGCTGTAAACTCTGGAGAGTCAGCTGTAAGTCCACTTAATGCACCTGCTACTTGTACGTCTTTAGGTAAGTAACCAAATCTTCTAGATATCTCAGCCATGTTTTGTGGTATAGCTGGATTGTTAGCAAAGAAATTATTAAGTTGTTCTGATTGTGCTAAAGACTCATTTCTAAAGTCTTCATCTTGCCCATCTTCCCAAGGAGCAGAGAAGTTCCACTGCCATGCCATGTTAAGTTACCTCTGGTGCTGCTGATTCATCATCCATCAAAGCTATAATATCTTTACTTTGTATGAACTGATACATTCTCCTCAATGCCATATTTGCATCTACCTGTGGTAAACCACTTGCTGTTTTGTATTGACTTGTAGCTACATCTTCTCCAGGACTATTTGTAGGTGTATAAATACCTTGTTGTGAGTTTAAAAAGTTTTGTGTTGCAGGAGCTTGTACTCTAGGTACACCTTGTGTCTCAGCAACCTCTTCTTTAAACATTTCTGCACTATCTTGCAAGTTATCTAGTTCTACACCTTGTCCATAAGATTCTGATTCATATACAGCTTTATTTGTTTTAGGATTAAATCGCGCCATCATCAACTCCAAATCCATCTCCGTATTTAAAGTTTTCTGGAACAATAAGTATATCTATTCTTCCTAAGTTTGGTATATAAGCAACAGTTAAGATATCAATAATATCTTGACTATCTTCTTCTTGCAAAGCCTCCGAAGTCATTTCCCACATAGGTTGTTCTTCTACGGTATAGTTCGCTGCTACTATCTTTGCAAATTCTAAATTGGTAGGGTTATCCGCCAATTGCTCCTCCTAACAAAGCTGCTAAATTTGGTGGACCTGATTGTTGTGGTACACCCTGTTGTTGTAAGACAGCTTGTTCTTCAGGAGTAGGTTCTTCACCTTGTGCTGTAAAGTACTTCTCTAGAATAATACCAATATCTTTTGGATTATTGTATATCTCTACAACAGCCATCATTGCAGCTTTATCTCCTGATTGAGATTGCTGTAACAAAGTCTGATATAAGATATCTTCTGTCTTTTCTTTTACTATGCGTTCATTAATTTGAGTCAGGTTTTCTAAACCGTCCATCTCTTGTTGGAAAGTTTCCTTGTCAATTATTCCTGCTTGTAAAAGTTGTAGCCCAGTAATTATTTTATTAGGGGCATCAAATGAAGCCATAGCTCCAAACTTACGTTGTGTTGTGTAATTCTTATTTATGTCAGTACCAGGAGTATATTCTTCAGAGAATGATGCACCTTTGTATGTACCACTTATAGGTTTTCTTTGTTTACTAAATAACGCTTCGTCTAATTCTAATCTTTTGCTATCTACTTCTTGTAAAGCATGTTCAATTATGGTGTGGTACTCAGTGACCATAGCACCAACGCCAGATTCCAGTTCTTCCAGACCTCTACCAGTTACAAATGAGTTGGGTGATATAGAGTCGTCTTGAACTGGATACCCAGCAACAACACGTAATTGTCTTTCTAATCTACCTACAGCTTCAAATAGCTGATACGGTAAGTTAGTAACAGGTTTTATAACTTGTGAACCTGGTGACAAATAGTTAATTGAGTTTCTACCTTTTCTGTACTGTCCTGATTCTATTTCTCCAACCACGTTTGTTTCTGTAAAGACTGCGTCTTCCATAGCTATAACAGACAAAATGTTTATCTTAGCCATAGATGACATCAAACCTACTACTTGGTCAAACTGTCCTTGTAGCTTGTCAAAAGAATATCTTTTAGCTACAACGAAAGATGGACCAGATTTAAGTGGGTTAGGTACAAAGTCTATAATTTTTCTAGAAGCCATATGTAAAACATAAGTTCCTTCTACATTCATGTATTCAAGTATTACGTCTCCTGTTTCAGCATTGTTTTCCCAAGAGGTATCAGAACCCATGTTAAGGTACGAATCTCTTACTTCTTCATTTTGTGATTCAAACCATGCTTTAAGTTCTGGGTACATTTGCAACAATTGCTTAATAGGTACTTTCTGTACTATGGCTAGTTCGTCTGGAGATTGGTTATTACCCATATATCCAGGGAAACAATCGTAAGGATTTCTAAGTTCTGCATATGGATAGATATTTCCTTCGCCATCTGTTTTAGTAGTGATAACCCATACTGCAAATCCATAACCAGGTAGCCATCTAGCTACTTGTGGTAATTGCATTTTTAATCCTTGCATCTTATCGTAAGATGTAATAATTCTCTCTAACTTATCTTTTTTAATTTTGTTTCTTTGAGAATCTCTAGCATTGGTAATAGAAACATCTAATGACGGAACTTTACCTATTTTTTGTGCAAGTCTATCTAATGCAGATAACATTAAGTTAGGAGCTGGTAACGTTGCGGAGTCTAACGAATCCATTCCTGGACCTAGTAATTGTCGTATACCATCTTCACCACCATTAAGTATTGCACGGAATCTCGCTCTATCAATTAAAGCATTATCGTGTGACTTCTTTAAGAACGTAGCTCTGTCTATAATCTGGTCTGGTGTCAATTTAACTCCATGGTATATCGTTTAAGTCTAGCATACTATATCCTTCATAACTAGGAGTGTAGTCTAAACCTATTTCCGCGTAGGTTAACTTCTGCAAGTTCCTGATTACTTTCATGGGAAACCAACTTGCCATAACTATATCACTTTTATACGAGTTTTTATTGCCTTTTGAAGCAAAATAACTTAATTGTTTGGTATAGGTAATACTCTTAGTTTGAGCGTCAATACTAGAAAAAGGTAGTTTAATATTCTTTTCTTGAAACATAGGAGCTAGTGCTGTAACACCAAATCTTTCATCCCATTTATTCTTATGTGTTTCGTGTCCCTCTAACTTTATACCGTGTAGGTTTGCGTACTCTCTAGTCTTTTCATCTTGCCTAATAGCTTTTTGGAAACCATTTTCTTCTATAACCCAGTGATAACAGTTGTATTGTTCAAACCATTTTTTTATTAAGGCTCTAGCTTCTTCTAGACCACCACCTTGATGATTCTCCATATCTACCATTGTTAACTTAATTTCTGAGTTAGTAGCTTCAACAGCCCAAAGAAAACCAGCTTGATAACCTGTAGCAGCAGGGTCTAATCCTGCAACTAGGTATGCACCATCTGGTATCTGTCCTATATCCCAATTCGGGTCATAACATAATTTTATTACTTCAGGATTAAATAAAGATAAACCTTGTGCTTGTGCTTTATTTAGATACACCATTTCAAATCTTGCTAAACCACCTGTTGTTTGTGCATCACGCTTTCTATCCATTAGCCATTTAAACGTACGTTTATCACCCCATAGCATACATTCTGTATGGTCTTTTTCTTCAAACTCTGCTGTAGTACACATTGAATCATGTGCTTCTTCTACTATTGTCTCCCACGCTTCGTTCTCTAATAAAGCAGAATATAAATCATCAGGGTGTTGTCTTGAGCCAATTACCACCATTGCTGTATGTTCCTCTTTTCTAGAACCTAATGTGGTAGTCCACCAGTTTTTAGTGTTTCTTCTTGAAGCAGGTTGCATTGTAGATGAGAAGTCTTCAATGTCATCAGCAATAATAATGTCACAGTCTCTTGATAGAATTTTACCACCACGTCCAATACCAACCATTGTTGGTGACTTTATACCTGATACTGTTCTAGTAGCTACAGTAAATCCATTTTGTGACCAAGATTTACCAGTTCTTGATGACGGTTTAAATGTACCGCCTGGTCCACAGAAATCTTCTATAAGTTTTTCGTTAGCGTCTAAAGTATCCATAACAGAAGATATAGCATTTCTTGCAATGTCTTCGTTACCACCCACCCATAATATTCTTATGTTTGGATTTCTACAGATAAGCCAAATAACAAAATGTATAAGAAGTTCTGTTTTACCATGACGTGGAGGACTAAGTATCATTTGTTGTCCACCTTTAGATAATGCTTTGTTGATTGATGTAATCCAATTATGGTGAAAATCTGCTGTCTCAAACTGTACACCTAGTTCTGTTAAGAAGTATCTATCTCTAAACTCTTTAAAGTCTTGTAAGGATTGTTGGGCATCTTCTGATACTTCCCAGTTAGATGATTCTACTTGTGTTTGTATATCTTCTCTATATGCAGCCAACATTCTAGAAATCTGTGCAGTAGAACAACCAAGTGCTTCTGCTGCTTCTTTAGAAGTTATATTCTCGTTTACAACATCTAAAGCATAGCTTTGGTCTATAAACTTTTTATATAAACTACCTCTACGTACTGTTGCTGACTTAGGTTGATTTAATTCTTTTACAGGTAACTCGTACTCTTTACCATCTTTTTTAGCTCTATAAGCTCTTTGTGATTCTCTTTTGTAACAAGTCTTAGAACAATATTTAGTAGAGTTCTCTGGTAATGCTTCGTTGCAACCTTCTGAGATGCAAACTACATTTACCATTTAACTTTATCAGCCCAGTAGGCTGCAGACATTTTTCCTTTTTTGATGTTCTTAGCATGTCTTGCTTTAAAAGACTTTCTTCTAGCTTTAGATTTAGCATCAGTTTTTTTACCTGCACCAGATACACCTTGTTGACCAAATCTAATAAGTTTGACTTTGTCGCCTTCTTTAGCTAATACAGCATGTGACTTGCTAGCTTTTGGTGTACGTTTAGGTTTATTGTAACCTGAGAATCTTTCGCCTCTATATACTATAGCCATTACTTCTTCTTCTTTGGTCTTGTTTTATACAAACGTTTACTGTTTTTATTATGTTTAGCACCAGAATGAATTTGTCCATTAGGCATTTTGTGATGTTTGCCTTTGTACTCTTTGCCTGCTTTTGTATATACT
>Ga0181380_1000721_pt1 | contig 14758 bp, 24 predicted proteins | sample 3SPOviralmetaG_FD_130116 | JGI IMG/M metagenome (GOLD analysis project Ga0181380, IMG submission 130116) | Marine viral communities from the oligotrophic San Pedro Time Series (SPOT) site, San Pedro Channel, CA, USA - 3 SPOT_SRF_2009-08-19 | ecosystem: Environmental > Aquatic > Marine > Strait... | reverse complement strand
GCAACTTCGATCATTGCCTTACGATATCCTTTATACATACGTACTTCGAATACCATTCCTGAGTGTGGATCTTGTACCAAGATAGCGTCATCTGCAGTGTCACCGCCTTCTGGAACAGCAGGTGCTCTAACAGCTAACTCTAACGCACGTCTGTGCATTGCGATATTGGCTGTGTATGAGTTACCGACTGTGATAGCGGCATTGTCTGCGGCGGCTGAACGTAGTCCAGTGTTGCCGATAGAGAATGAACCACCTGATAGTGCAGTATTAACGCAATACTTATTGCTGTCACCATTTATTGTTATGATGTCACCTTTAAGGATTGTACCAGAACCACCGTCTGCCGCGATTGATGTATCGCCAATAGCAGAAGAAGCATCGTTTACAAGATAGCTTGCACCAGTTCCTTTGGTGTGTGATTGCACTTGTGCTGACTCACGCATTGCAAGACCTTGTAGATCAAGTAATACACCTTGTCTTAGCAGGTCACTTGAACCAGCGTCTGAAACGCTTTGTAGTGTAGCTAACTGACGTAGGTTTGTACCTGCAACTGAGTTCATTATAAGTGAACACTGTCCGTCATTAGATGGCATACCATTGTCAACTAAGATTTGACGTATTTCAGCTACGTCACCAAAGTTGGAACCAAATGGTGTAGTACCTGCTGTACCGAAAGCACGTGAAGCGTTCTTGTAAGCTTCTGTTGCAAGATCTACTTCAATCTCGTTAGATAATGTTCTCATTGCTTGTACGAGTTGATCACCATAAACAGTCTCAAAACCGATACCATTATTAAGGTGTCTTACATCTTCGCCAGTATATGGAATTTGTACAGCACGCGACTTAGAGATTGATAGTGTTTTGCTATCTACAGTTTGGTCTGTTCCTTCAGGAATAGTCATGCTTTCTGCTACGTCAACAGCTGATGCTTCGCGTGTAAAAGATGCACGAACTGTATCGCCTTTTGCAACACGCTCTGAACCGTCTGCATTGATTGTTGAAGCAGGTATAAAGCCAACTAGCTCTCTGCCTACTACGTCTGCGGCCTTATATATATCAGCCGCCAAGTTTGTTAATACGTTAGCCATTTGCGGCCTCCTATGTTTAATTAATCGTTGGTTATTTTGCCGCCTGACTTAATGTAATGCGCTCTCTGACCTTGAGACATACCATTAAAATCGTCACGACTTACTACTTTTAATCGCTCAGCACTACTTTGCGACCTCGTGGCACTACCACCCGACGATTGTGAACCGTCAACTAGAAAGGGATAATTCGACTTTATAGATCCTGTAAGATCTTCCAGCGTAGATACAGTTAATGCACCAGACTGGTCTGTCACCCTTAATTCGCCATCAACAATAGTCAACCTCTGGCTGATCTGCTGTTGTAACAATTCTGCTCTGCCAGTGTCTTTAGTTAATCCACTCGCTATTTTACCTGCTTCACCACTAATACGACTTCTTGTTATATCAGCGTTCATCTTCTCAATCGTTCCGCGCAAAGTATCTGCTTCCGACTTTTGCGCTTCGAACAACTGCTTGTAATCATTCTCTGCCTTTGCCTTACTTTCGGCTTGTGCTTTTGCTTCGGCTTGAGCTTGCTCACGATCTTGTTGCGCTCGCTTCTTCTCACCTAATAATTCATCAACTTTAGACTTCAATCCTTTTGTTTCGTCGTCTAGTCTATTCTTTATAGCCTGATTTACTTTATCCGACAATGCGTTTTTTATATCATCTTCAAGTTCAATACCTTCAAATATTTCGTCTGTCATGCTTCAACCTCCAGTTTGTTTGCATATTACGGCTCTGCCGTTGTTGTATAACCAAAATTGGCTAATCATTAAAACCCTGCATTTGCACTTGTATATAATTGTTCAAGTTCACGTAATTGGTCTAAATTTAGTTCACGACCATTCATATCAACAAATCGATCTAATGGCAATTTGCCCTGTCTAAATATATTTGCCCTACCAACGCCAAGCACCTCGTTCTGGAAACTTCTTGGTTGCGTCCTTAACCATCTTTCATAGGTCAGCCTATCGCTAACACTTCTTGCTTTATCGTCAGCACCTACACTTGGTCTTGTACCTTTTACTTTACTGCCAAGGTCATACTTAGGATCTACAACATATGTTATTGTTGATCTACAATTAAAGTGCGCTGGTGGCTTTGGGTTACTGTCTATGTCTTTAAATACTTTTCCATCAAGCCCCATGCAAATTAAGCTTGTAAAACTATCTAATGTAGCAACCCATTTATAACGGCTTGTTATTTTTCTATTGGCACGCATTGTTGTGGTTCTTGTTATAGTTGCTATCATATTAACTATTGTTCTTGCTAATGTAGATGCTTGTCTGCCCTGTAATGCACTAAGTCCAGTTATGCTTTGTGTTATACCAGCTATTGGTGTACCTAATGCAATACCATCTCTTATAACTTGTATTATTTGTGTCTGCTTCTTTGTACCAAACTCACGTAGTGCTGTTGATATTGTATAACCTTTGTTTGCTTCTAGATCCATAACTTCAGTAAATATAGCCGCCTCTAATTGCGCTGGGCTTGGTAATGCAAAATCCGTATAGTTAGTAATGTTTTGTCTTAATACATTATAATTAAACTCAGCTTCATAGCTACTAAAGTCAATCATCTCTTTAATTAATTTAGTTTGATAGTCGTCGTTTAATGCAGTCATATATAATTGCAAGTCACTTATTTGTTTAGCAAGTCTTGCCTGACCGAATACACTAAGGTCATTACCTGCTAACTGTGCAATTATACCGTCTAGCAATTTCTTGATATATCTTTGCGCTTCACGCTCACGACCAGCAACATATCTCTGTACAAATATTTGATGTCTTATGAAAGCATCTTCTAACGCATCATTAACGCTCATAGTTTTTACTTTTTATATCGCCTTGGCTTTGCTTTAGTCTTGCTTGGCTTTGCTTTAGATTTACCAGCTACTTTACTTTTATTTTTATAGGGCATAGCTTATTACCACTTAACCTTTGCCGACCAGTATGCCGCGCTCATTTTACCTTTTTCTATATTCTTTGCGTGTCTTGCCTTAAAACTTGCTCTGCGTGCCTTAGATGCCTTGCTTTCACCCTTCCTAGCTGGTGAACCCTTAACACCTTGCTGTCCAAATCGTATTATCTTTTCCTTGCCACCTTCACATGCCTTTACGACGTGTGACTTGGTTGCATGACTTGGTGTGCGCTTAGGTGTATTGCACTTCATTTTAGCTTTATTAATTTGCTTTGGCATCTTCTTTGGCCTTTAATGACATATTATAGTTGTTTACGCCTTCCTTTATATCTAAATTTGCTTTTTTAATCAAACGCTGTTTTTTAAATACATTATAATTAACTGTATGATGTATTCGACCAAACTTATGTACAACCTTACAAAGATCTGGGTGTACATCTACAAGCATTTGTGATTTAGCTAATGTTCCAAGATCTGCATACTTTTTACCATATTCTTTCTCACCTTCTTTGTGGTAAAACTCCTCGGTGTTGCCACCTTTGATAACTTGTGTGTTCATCTTTTCTTGTAAGAATGCGTTAAATTGTATTGTCGTCCAACCTGCTTTTAACATATCTAAACTGATTATTGTATCTTCATTATAACGACCACGCCATCTAAACGATATATCATTTCTAATAAGGTTACAGCTATAGATCCTTGTGTTAATTATAAATGGCGGTTGCTTTGTCCTAGCAGGTGCAAACATATAATAATTTGGTCCAGCCATAGCAACATTATCATAGCGCAATACAAAATCTTCCATTACATTCCAAAAGCTTGGTGACTCGCACTTAACTTTTTCATTATAATTTAACCTTCTAAAGCTTCTTATATTGTCATCCATTACCCAATGCCAGTCAAATCCATTATCGATACTATGTTGCCATGCAAAATTTCGCGCTGGGCCTGGCCCTGTTGAGCGTGTTTGCCCAAGGTTATCACATAGTTCATAATCGGTTTTGTAGTTCATATCTAATGGCAATACTGTAGCCGTCAACTGCATCTCTTTTATTGCATTATTGTAATCATTAACTTGATCTGGCTCAACTATAACATAGTGTTGTACACCCATGCGAGTTAAAGCTTTACTTGTCATCATATAATATGATCTGCTTTTGCTTGGTATATATAGCGGAAATTGTGGCCTTTTAGCCATATCGTTTGCTTTCGGTGTCCATAAACTCTTGTTGTGGGTGCCATATTGATTTTGTTTTGCCTTTATCTTCTTGTCCTATTAGATTAAAGAATGTACTAGCATCTTGTTCGTTATTAAAATGCACTACAACGTGTCTATATGATTGCTTGTTTGGTTGCACATATTCTGGCATATCTTCCCACTCTGCATAAGGATCTGTTACACCTTCTTCGACATCTAACATTATATTAAGCAACTCGGGATCTGTAAAAGCAGTTAGCGATATATCGAAATCGAGCTCTTTTAGTTCTAATAGCTCTTGCTTTAGCATCTCAGTATTCCAACCACTATTTAGTGAAAGCTTATTATCTGCTATAACATATGCACGTCTCTGGGCCTCTGTTAATCCGCTTAGCATTATTGTTGGCACTTCTGTTAGTTGTAATTGTTGCGCGGCCATATATCTGCCATGACCTGCGACTATGCCATTATCACTATCTATTAATATTGGATTAGTAAAACCAAACTCAATTATGCTATCTGCAATCTGCTGTATTTGCTCTGTACTATGTGTTCGTGTATTATTTTCGTATGGTATAAGTTTGACTGTTGCTTTATATTCAACTTTAATCTTCATATTGCACCTATAGTAATGGCGACAAATCACCTACTTCATCTTTTACATCTTCAAGCTTACGTTCTGCATCTATTAAACCACCAGCTTTAAGTCTGTCAAATATATCCTGACTGCTTACAATCTGTCTGTCAAGTAGTGTTACTAAACTCATTATTGTCTGTGGATCTACCATTTTATCGTAAAACTCACGATTAATAGTAAACACGCAATCATCTGTATCAACACCCATAAACTCACCGCACCAGTAAATGCATGACTTTATTGCACTACTTAGGTTGCCAACTATATCACCAAGCACGCTGTTCTCTGATGCAAAACGTATCCTTGCGCCTTCAGCTGTCTCATTATTGCCTCTGTCAGTAATTATACGCGCACCAATAGCAACCATTTGCTGTTCTTTAGATCTCATTGCTTCCATAACAAGATTGTTTGGGTTTGCTTGTAATAAACTTGCACTGCCTGTTTCACCTAATACATGACCAGCTCTGCTACCAATCTTAATGCCCTCTGGATTGTATTCTGACCATTGCTCTTGAGTTAGGCTATGCGTAATAAATAGTGTAGGTTGTCCTGTAATAAAACAGCTTTCTTCATAGTCTGCCGAGTTGCAATAGTGTGCCATATTTACATCAGCTATATCTGAAAGTGGTGCATTATCTATACTTGTATCATTATTCTGACTGCCTACAAAGGTCGCTGGAATATAACTAAAGGTGCTTCCATCCGACTTCTTAGGGTAAAACATTTCAGTATAAGGTTTGTTATCTCTATATAATTGTTGGCTGTATCCTTGTTCATCTAATCTTAAGACGCGATATTGTGTTTTGCTTTCATGTCCAAACTCGTCACTGCTGTCAATATAACTTTCCATTAACACAACTAAGGTTAGTACACTACGACCTGCAATTATACTGGATTTCCAATTTATTATTGTTTCTGCTTTATATGGGATAATTGTTGCACTTAAGTCTAGCATACTTACTGCTTCAGCAGTTAAATTATCTTCTGCACGCGGATAATCAACTAATAATAATGTTCTGCCTGTCTCTAATAAATTTGCTAATTCATCTTTTGCTAATTGCTCTAATGCTAAACCATCACCAGTTGCATCATCTATTAAATATTCTAATCCATCAGGTAATTCTATAATTGGTGTTTTTCTAAATGCCGCGCCGACCAAGGCATTCTTTGTACGCCCTGTAAAATTAGTGTAGACTGCTCTTTTTATATATTGCTTGTATCTTATACTGTCAGTACCCATTGGATTTGTATCAGCGTCAGGTATAGGTAAATATTGTGCTTTCTTACTTTTAACCGCTACTGAACCATCGCAAGCATCTCTTGTCTTAATCCACTCATTTTTATATAGTTCGTATGTCGGGTTGGTTGTATCTACTGGCATAATTGTACCTCTTTTTCAGTCATACTACAATTTCTTTGCTAATTTGTAAACGAGAAGTCAACTTTTGCAACAGGTCTTACTATTGGAAACTCATATGCAATAGGATATGTTGTTGCGTCGTTCTGGTGATCTGTACCGCTAGTCTTGTCAGGCTCACCGTTTTTATAGGCTTGTTGCTCTAAACATTCTGCTGTCCTTGGGCAAGCACTATCATTAATTTTTACATAACCTTGATCTAGTGCGCGATTAGTTGCCATTACTCTGTCACGCACTCTTGGATTACTTGGCTTGGCACGTACTACAAAGCCAGCCTGTTGCAATAAGCTTATATCACTTACGCTCGCATTGTTTGTGCTACGACCACGGCCCGAGGCATCTGGATACATATAGATCTTATGGTCACTATATTTTTGCTTTATTAATTGTATCATATTAGGTGTGTCATACATATCAACTAATTCATCTACAGCGTGCCATGTTTTATTTCTTACAACATATACAGTTGCCGCTTGCTTAGTCACGTTAAAGTCACAGCCAATATATAGCGGTTCACTAGCAGTTACAACTTCTAAGGATCTACACGCTATCCGATCATACGCATTATAAACAGATCCACTATTAAGATTTACAAACTGCCCTTCTAAATATGCCGATAGTAGTTGTGGTGTATATGTCTCTTTTAATCTATCTATGTAGTCAGCAGGTAAGTGCTTGCTGTTACTGCGTGTCGGTGCTGTTATTAATTTATACGAATCACTTGGGCTTTTCTTCCATCTTTCATATACAAATCCAAAACCCTCTGGAGTTGTGCCAACACCAACTGTATTAATTCCACTTAGTTTCTTTTGTCTATTACGGGCAATTATTTGCTCCCAACATCTCTGGGCTTTTATTTTAGGTAATGTATCGAGTTCATCTACATAACTATCTGACACCTCATAGCCAACTATACGTTCTGGTCTGTCTAATGTACGGAATATAATGCGTTTATTAAGCACTTCAATATAGTTACCTTGCGTATTTAATTTGTATGGTATATTACAACTACCAAGTAATTCACGCCACCTTGGATAGCATATATCACGTATTAATCCGTATGTTGGCATATAAAAAGCTTGGTCAATACCATCTGTAATTAACTTTCTAAGACATCTAAGCATTAGTGAATGTGTTTTACCACTGCCAAAACCACCAACAAAGGCTGGGAATGGTGCTTCATTCATTATAAATTGCTTCTGCGGTATGCTTGCTGTTGTTTCTAGTATCATTCCGATAGATCTATTTCTTCATCATCTACTATACGAAAGCCAGTAAGTTGTACTTCAGCTTGTACTTGTTGCGCGCTATCTGATTGACCTAACCAATTTTGACCTAACCATTTAAGCAAGCTTGGATTACCCTGCATTGCTACTTTATATTGTTGCCTACGTAATGAAACTAAACCTGCGGCACGTTTTTCCTTAAAATAGTCCGTAAAACCTACACCTATTTCACGTTTTAATCCATTATTTAATGTATCGTAATCCATACCCATAGCACCTGCTATTTCTGCACCAGTACATTGCAAAGCACATAAATTATCTAGCATTTTATAGTCTATAACCTTATACGGTCTGCCGTTACGCTTTGTCTGGTTTTTCGGATTTGGCTTTATCATCAATTATTGCTCTTTCATTTATAAACATTAAGGAAGTTATTGCATGACTAATATGACTATAGCCAGTTTCTTTATCATACCTTTCACCTCTCTGATGTGCATTTATATGTCTCAATGCGGCGGCTATATATCTTTTTTTATATCCTTCAACATATAACCAATTATTATCGTCATATTTTCTACTGCCAACACCAAGAACATTACTTACTTCTAATAGCGTATTTGGTGGCAACAAATCCATTCTAGCTTTACCACTATCATATTTTCTTCCAGCCTGTTTCATATAAAATCTTTCATTCTTTTATTATAACTACGCTAAACTTGCAATCATCTATCATATTTAATGCTTGTATATATGTACCACGCCAAGAGTATGCCTTTTGTCGTGTAATTGTCTTGCCTGACATATGCAAGTATCCAGTCATATGTTTTAGTCTGTAACCTTCACCAACTTTAGCAAATTTACCTTCTGTTATTATATAATCATCTTTTTTTATTCTTCTTTGCTTATCTCTCTCTACAAATCTAGCTGGCGCATATTCTCTCATCTTAGCGAATGTCTTTTCGCTCATGTTTAATGTTTTATAAATATCTTTTATATATGCTTGTTGTTCCCATAATTTAACTGCTTTATTAATTTCTTTTAGATCAGCATATCTTTTATAACGCTGTCGTGTTGTCTTATTGTTATTTTTCTTAACTTTTGCTTTAGTGCGTCTTGGCAAATCATTTCTATTTCTATGCGCGTGTAATTGTAAACTTGCATATGTTACACCTAAACGCTCTGCTATTAATAGTGTGCTTAATTCTGTTTGCCATAGATCTATTGCCTTAGTATGTTTTAAGGCTGTCCATGTGCGCTTCTTTGGCATTATTTTTTATTATGCTTTTTTATTAAATCATTAAGTATTGTGCTTTCATTTATTATATAAGCATTAATTATTGCATAGCTATGTGTACCAGCTGTGCTTGATGTGCTTACAGAGTATACACCACCTAATATAGAACCATCATCAAGTACAATACAGGCATCACCATTCGATACCTCTACATATTGAATATAACGTGTAATGTCATTATTCATCTTTAGGTTTTATGTGCTCTTTTTTCTTTTTTATTACAGGCTTTTGTAATTTACCTTCATCCAGCCATAATAATATCTGGCAATAAACGTTTGGTATTGGTGTAATTGCACCTTGGCAATAACGTATAATTGTACTTCTGTTTACACCTACAAACCTTGCAAAACTTGCAAAGTTAAATCCGTGATTATTTATTTTAGCTTTAAATTCAACTGCTTCCATGTTTTTGCTCCTAGATTGTGTAATAAAGCACTATCGTTACAAATAACCATAATGCCTTATTCCTATGTTTGTAAAGATATTTATTCACCCTGCTAAACCTATTGCAAATAATGTAAATCCGAATGTGGCACCTGCACATAATATAAAACGCACTAATTCACGCAACATTGTCTTACCACATTCGATAGCTTCTGCACGTTCCTTACGCGTTGCAAGATCCCAGTCTAGTAAGCTTATATTAAGTCTGATAGGCTCGTAGTAACAGTCGTAACAACTAACAACACCATCGGTAATGTTAGCGTCACGATTATCAATTATAGTTTTACACTTATTACATTTCATTTTTACATCTCCCTTTAATTATATTGCTTTTTTACTTTTATATATTGCCATGAAATTACGTTATCAAAACTAATTGTATCATCATGCGAATTATATCTACTAACCTCACAACCCCAGTATTTATTACCATATTGATTAGTATATATATAATAGAAGGCAATGTATTCTTGACCTTCATATTCAAATTTAAATGATGCATCAGTGCATTTAATATTTTGCTCTAATTTGTGCATTAACATTTTAATAGTTATATCTTTAAGTTTAGATTTATTTATTTTTGTTTGTTTAATCATCTTATTCACCCCACTTTTTAATATTAAAACTACTATCAATTACTTTAAAACGTTCTACCCAAAAATCATCTGTATCGAGTAAAAATAGAGAAAAGCCTTCTTCGTCATACCACTTAGCCTCAATTACATATTCACGCCAAGCCTCGTTGTAGCTTAGGTCTAAACCTTTAATAATGTTAGCAACATTGTTAAAATCATGTGCAGTCTCATCGTCATGCGCGTAATGTACGTATGTGTCACCAAACTTGTAGCGCCATGCTTCTGGACACTCGCCCTCGCCGTTCCAAGTCGGCCAAGCTTTATTTTCCATTGCTTGTGTTTTTATTACTAATATTTTATACATTTTGTTTCCTTTTTTTAGGTGGCTTAATTGCCTGAATGACTTATTGTTATATTGTTGCACTATTGCTGTAAAGTAATTTTTTTACGCTGATTTGCTTCTAAGAGTTTATAAACGCTTGGATTGTATACTTCATCTAGTATTGCTGGCATTATACGGCTTTTATATTTTAAGATCTTACGTTTTGCATTCGAGTAATAACGTAAATATGCGTAGCGTGTATAACTGTGTTTGTATATATCTGGCATACATTGTGGTGGTGGTATAAACTTTGTATTTGCAATATTTTTAGGTGGATTGCTTAGCAGTGCAAGTAATTTTGTTTCTGTAGCATGAACTCTGCCGTAAATTTCACTATATATAACACAAAGTCTGTTAAATAATGTTTCGAGATAAGCATAATGTGTACTTGATTGCCTTACCCATACATTACTAGGGTGATTTACATACGCTGGTTTATAGATCTTGTCTGTAATATCGCTATCACAGCCATCTACGATATGGTGTGCGGTGCTTAATAGTTGTGCATACTCTAATATCATTTTAATAACGTGTTTATCACAGTGCATTGATGCGGCTTTTATAGGGCATTCGTCTAAATAAAATATATTCATAATTACTAACCTTATATTGCTTTGTGAAATTCACACCTGTAACCTTGTGATTGTATTTCTTTTACAGCCTGCAACATTGCTTCGTAACTATCAGCACAATCAACTGCATATAACTCTACATTAATAATTTTTGCTTTTTTCATTGTAATAACTACAAACATTTATTTTCTCCTATGAGTGGCTTAATTGCCTTTGATGATTATCTAGTATATTGAGTGTATTTAGCTGTAAAGTAATTTTTTTACATTTTAATATTACGTAGCATTTTGCTATTAACTTCATATTCTTTTAATCGTCTTATTTCAGCAGTCTTAATTTTATTAAATGTAGTACCTGCCGCGCTACAAGTTCCTGTTACGCTTGCTGGTGTTGTGTTTAATGCAAATGCAACTTGACTTATTGTCCACCAAGGACAACGTTTTACTTCGCTATATATTTTATTAATTAGCATTTATAATTTCTAGTACTGATACTGCTTTGCGATACGTTACAACGCGCCTAACATACTCTTGTTTAACACTTTCCATAAGTACACCTGCTGACCTTGGCGCATAGTTATTGTTACTTTTACGCCAATTATTACACGCTAACTCTATTAGGTCTGCTGGATACTCGCTAAGATCCTCAATCCATTCTTTATCGATTTCATCTTGTACTGTCGGATTTGTCTCACGCTGATAGTAACGACTTTCTAATATTTCTATTTTGCCTAATATATATGTTGGTTCACTAGGTTGTAACAAGCTAAGATAGTGTTCTCTGACTTGTATAATATTTTGTTTTTGCTCTATTGCAGATAGATCATCTTGCACGCAATTAAATTGTCTAGGCCAGCCCACTAGCTTTATATTGTTCAAGCAACGCACCCCGTCTACTACGTCTTTGGTCACTAATCTCTTTGAGTTTAATGGTATTATGTTTGACATTGGTTTTATCTCCTATTTTCTCTATTTTCCATTGCACATTGTTTTGTAACCATGCACGCCATTGTCTATTAAAGTCTATTGATTTTGTTTGCTTCTCGGTATGATATGATATGAACTTCTCAAGTTGTAATTCTAATTCATCATTTGTCATATGCTTTTCAATTAGCTTGTAAGTTTTAGTATTTTTGTTAAGCTCCTTTGGTATAAAATTAATATTAATAATCTGGTTATGGTTATGGGTATGGTTATGGTTATGGTTGCTAGGGCTTTGCTTAGTTTTTGCTATAGCTTTGCTAGAACTTTTATTGTTACTTTTCATAGACTTAGCGTAACCACCCATTTTACCTGCATCTACACGGGCTTTATGCTTTGTGTTTGACTTGTCATATTCTTCCGATAATCTTTTATTAAAATATCTGCCTTTTTTTATAGTAAAAAATTCATCTAATATTGATTGTATAACAGCTATGTCTTGTTCTGATCTACAGAGACATTTACGTGCAATCCATGTTATGTCATTCGGTATTGTGCAACCTACTGTAGTCCAACATAAACTTAGTAATCTATTATATGCGCCAAATTCAGATAATGTAAGGTGCATTGTTTTATAGCCCATATCTTTTGGAAAGTAGCAGAAATATGGTAATGTCATTTTTAATCCCTTTTTATTTTTCTATCTATTGTTGTTTTGTAGCTGTCTATAATTATTTTTGCATAACCACCTTTACATTTTTCTAACCAGTACAAGTTAAGATCTTTTATTTGACTATCATCTACAATAACAGTACCAGTTAAAGCATCTTGTATACCTTTTGCGTGGTTATCTAAATCTCTACGCCTCTTACAAGGTGGACTAAGTGCTATAATTAGTTTTATATCGTAATCTAAGAGACTATCGTAATATTGCTCTGTAATCGCTTCTAGTGCCTTTGCACGCCATAATCTGTATCTTTTAGACTTAATCCGTCTGCGTCCGTGATTAGAATACATAGAATTAACCGATATCGGAAATGGAAAGATTAAATCAAGCATTAGGCTCTATGTCCTTTATCTTAATACCCCATTTACTTGCTTGTGCAATAATCAGTTCACATAGTTCGCTATGTTGTTCTTTACTCATTTTGCTTGTACTTGGGTTAAGTGGTAACATACCACCATCAAGATCTGGCATGAATTGTGTCTTAAATAAACTTGCCGCAAATAATTGCTTCCAATTCTCTGGACTATAACGACCACCAGTATCACTTATATGCCATTCATTACCATTCCAGCGCACCTGATTACTTATAATAGATAATAGTGCCCACATTAGTGAGTTTTGATCTGTTGTGCGTTTATTACGTTTCCAAGTAATGTAAGTGCCAACTGGCGCTCTTTTAGTAAGGTCAAAAGCTTTTAATCTCTCGACCTCACTATTAATTTGTATTGTATACTGCCCCATACTTAAAACGGTATATCATCATCAAGTGGGAAGTCTGTTGTAATTGGCTTATCAGGTAATGTTGCTAGTCCCGTACCACTATTGCTATTACCTAATAATTTAATTTCACCATTATAACGTTCTAGTACGATTTCTGTAACATACTTATCACCACTATCAGTAGAATATTTGCGCGTTAATAATTTGCCTTCAATGTAGATCTTACTGCCTTGACCGCTATAACTTTCCATTAATTTAATTATATTTTCATTAAATATACTAATTTTATGCCATGATGTCTTTTCTTGCTTTTCACCAGTTTTGCTTTTCCAGCGTTCATTAGTTGCTAGTGAGAAACTCATATGTTTGTTTCCATTGCTAAAGGTGCGGACTTGTGGTTCACTTCCAATATTCCCTATTAAAATTACTTTATTAACCATTTTTATCTCCTTGTAGTTGGTTAAGTTCTAACAATAATGCTTCAACTTCTTTATTAGCACTATGTATTTCTTCAAGCATATATTCTTGATAATCTATATCTGGTAAAACCCTGCAACGTGCTATTTGCAAACCTACAGGAAAGCGTGGGTCATAAGATACTATGTCAACCCATTGTTTTTTAGTTACCATTAATTGATGCTGTAACTGTGTTTTATATTCCACTGCATGAGCATTTTCTTGTAAATAGCTAACGTGCTTATGCATTGCAGATGGACATTTAATTTCTACTAATCCATCATTATCAACTAAACCATCTGGCGAACACGTTATATAGTCAAAGTCAGGGTGTGTTACCATACCAACTTCTCTTACATTTATATAACTAAATTCAAATGCGTAACAATCTCTTGCCTCTGCTTCTAAATCTGTTCCACGTTGCATAGCAGGGCTTGTATATGTATTTTGTTCAACATATCCTGTCATACGTTCTAATGCTAATTTTACAATCATGTTTTTACGTGATGTGCTATAGCCAGATTTTGTTTTAGATAATATATCTTTTATACGAGATGCAGTAAAATTACCACACCTCGCTTTAAACCACTCTGAACTGCCTTGTTCTACATTATGTATTTTCATTATCATCTTCTTTTTTTAACATAGATCTTTTAGCTGTCAGATATAAACTACGTAATGTAGCTTTGCTATCATTAGGCATTTCTGTATGTCTTATAGTGTTAGCTATTGCATCTAATTCTTCTATTGTAACTGCTTGATAAATATTTTTAATTAATGGTTCAGTATCAAAGTCAGGCTGTTGCTCTTTTGCATCATGTGACTTGTTACCATCGTCATCGTCAACTGGCATATTTAGCAATGCAGATATTGCATTACGTCTGCAATAAGTAAAAGTTGACATTAGCACGTGAATATCTTTGTTTTTAAGCGGTGCTTCTGTATCTGTTTCGTACCACTCACTACTTTCACCATGCGTTAATCGTGTGACTACTATGATTGTTTGGTTTTTAGTTATGCGTCCTAGCTCTTGCTGTATACTTAAATCATTATCAACAAGCGGTTTATTAGACGCATTAATAACAGAACTTAGTGTTGCATATGTTGATTTGTAGTGTGGGTTTTTGCCATCTTTCTTAGCACCCGTAATAGCATTACTAGCGGCAGTTACCGCTGGTGCTATGTTTTTTGTTGTTTCTG
>Ga0181380_1000719_pt1 | contig 14767 bp, 17 predicted proteins | sample 3SPOviralmetaG_FD_130116 | JGI IMG/M metagenome (GOLD analysis project Ga0181380, IMG submission 130116) | Marine viral communities from the oligotrophic San Pedro Time Series (SPOT) site, San Pedro Channel, CA, USA - 3 SPOT_SRF_2009-08-19 | ecosystem: Environmental > Aquatic > Marine > Strait... | reverse complement strand
TTTTCGTAATTTTTCAAATATGCATATTTTGCTTTTCCGTGATATTCTTTACTTTTCATTGTGTGATCTCTCCAGATAAAATCATCTGGATCTACACCATCTTTGAGATTAATTTCTCCTTTTTCAATCAGTTCTTTTGCTTTATTCTGGAAATATTCAAATCTTTCTTTGTAACCTTCACCATCTGTTTTATTTCCACACTTATAAATGCTGTCATGGTTTCCGCCCTTATCTGTACCACTTGTATTTTTTTCATACAAAATTGTATTAAACGATAAAGTGTTAAAACCTTTACAAATACAATCAATCGATATAAAATTATCTTCTTGATGTTTATGACTAAAACGAAGTCCGATTTTATTATTCAAAAGCATACTGCTATAACATTTGCTGTTTACGATAATACAAGGTCGTTCTGCACCTTGAGCTATAAATGGACTAAAATTGTGTGATGCAATTCCGATATTATCACACCCATTCACATAATCTTCAACCATCTTGAATATTACTGGACTTTCAATAGTGTTCTTTTTCCCTTTGTTAAAATAGTTGTATCTTTTAATATTATCATCAAAAATCCACACATAATCTTCACCTTTGTGATAATCCATGATATAGTTCCTCATAGGGGTAGAACCCATATTATCTTCACTATAATTTTCACCAATTATCAATTTACAATATGACGGATCATACCATTTCTTATATTCTGTTTGTTGTTTTTTTTCAATAAATAAATAATGATTAATTTTCATTTTTGTAAAAAGTTTGTGAGTATATCCATATTGATTGGAACGGCCGAAACTTACAATATTTATTGGATAATCTGGTGTAATCGTTTTTAGTTTTTTTTGTGGTAATTCAGCATTAGTCCATAGTCCCTTTTTTGTATCTTGATAGTTAATTGAAACTGAAATGCTTTTACCATTTTTTTTATAAACAATATTTTGAAAATTATTATTTAATATTTCTTTGATTTCATCGATATGAGTTGTTTCTGCAAATACATTTCCATGATACATAACCATATCTTTCGATGTATTATTGTTATATTCCAATTGAAAAAACAGAAACTTTCCTAAATGAGAACGCTCCCTTTCCGGCTTTTTACAAGGGACTTTTCCAAATAATTTCGTCCATAATTCACAATCCTCTTTATTCAAACGACACCTAAATGCTACAACCTTTTTACTATTCTTGAACTTGGTTAGTGATGTTTCGTCATTCTTGTAAATCGCCGAGTTTTGAGCGTTTTCCATCCTATACTATATATAGATAAATTATTTTATTTAAATCAATTTTATTTTATATTGCCCCTAAACGGCGGGGGGGGGATAGATAGATAGTGAACCCTACACTATACTTCACTTTTCTCTTTTATCCTTCATACACTCCTACACTCAAACCATTCTTCATAACAAACATATTACACTACTCTATTATTATGGTTTGAGTGAATGAGTGTATGATAATATTTAAAACTTTTTTTGAAAAACATAAAAAAAAATCATAAAATATTTTTTATGTTTTGTATAAAAGAGTTGCGGAGCAGACAATACACGCATAACATACACACACCATAGCAAACCATAACCCAATCATCTATCCATCCCCCCCGGGCCATTAACCCTCACATTTATCCTACACATCACTAAACTACACTAAACTACACTATTACACTAAACTACACTATTCGATACTATCCATACTATCTATCGTGTCAAAATCAACACTTCCATTATCAACATATACAGCTTCTTGCTGTAATTCGTCCCAATCAAATATTCCATACATTCCGTCATTATATCGTTTGATCTGAATATGTTTCGTCGTATTTCCAATTGCAACTTTTATCTGAATTAAAAACTTGCGTTTTTCCATTGTATACGATTGCCTTGTTTGTTGACACCAACTCCTATAATTGTCATACAAATCTAGAGTTTTAAACTTTTGTATTTTACCTTCTTTTGTATTATTATTTACAAAATATTCAATCCAGCATTCCTCTTGTGGCCGTGAAATATCTTTCAAATATTCCATATATTCCGTTTCTTTAATCATGTGATACTGGAAGTTTTCTGGTGGTTCTAAACTCATAAAATAATCGTACATAGATTTCAGAGCATTTTTGTCTTTTAAATATCCCCAACCTTGATTAAAATATTCAGTATCACCAATTTTATCTGGCGAAGTATGAATAAGTAAATATCTGCGATTATCACTTTCAATAGGTATAGGTTCTGCATAATTCGAAGCTCCAATAAATCTATGAAAACTATCAATCTGATATTCTCCCTTATTTTTCTCATTAATAGTAACTTTACCAGATGTGGCAATTGCTTTAATTTGCCCTGTATATTCTTGGGTGTTCTTGCGACCAAACTCTGATAAGTGAATTAAATATGCGGATTTCATAAATGGGTTAAAATTACCCCAAATATTTTTTTCTGGCGTTGATGTTTCAAACTTCTTCTTTTCGCCCATCATCTTCTCAATCCACGCAAAAAACATATCTTTTCCTGCTCCCTGTTTACCGATAAAGATTGGTACGAATGATTTATTTTTTGGATATTTAAAAGCATGGGAAATCCACAATTCCATAGTTTTTGCGACTTCTTCATCATAGTTGCATAAAACCAAAATATGCTGTTTCATAAACGGAACAACATCAACATCTTCAAACCAGTCATCGTCCCAGTTCTCGATGTCCCATTTCGTCCATAGGTTAAAGTTCTCTTTTTTATCATAAGTAGGGTCTGTAATAATTTGATTAAAAATAACATCATCTGTAATATAGTCAGTCAACCATTTTATAACAACAGCACAATTAATCCCCTTATCATCTGTATACCTAATATGTTCTACAGATTGAATAAAAGCGTCTTTCTTGTAAAACTCATAAGTCCCATCAGTCAACTGAATACCATATAATGCTGGATTGATAATTTTTATTGGATTAAACTTTTTAATAAATAGATCCATACGAGTTTCAAGACTATCTATTTTACCCAGTATTTTCTCTTTATCAAAGACATAATCACTATCATCAATATCTGTTTCTATGGGTTTTTGTGTAATTTCAAAATAATCTCCATAAGTATGTTTGACGACATGGTTGAGTTGTTCTAGTAGTTCATCACTCCCATCATAAACCATTAGTCCATCAAACATTAAAGAGAAAATATTATATTTTTGATTTTTGATAAAAGAGACAAACTTATCAATAATTTCCGATTCTACTTTACATAAAATACGATTTACAAAACTGCTATTTTCATTTTTTTTGTCTTGTTTGAGTTTCTCTGTATCTTGAAGGATTTTCTTATAATCTTTAATCTTTTGCAGTTCATCTCGAATAAATCCCATTTCCTCTTGGTATTCAATCAACCATGTATTTTTGCTGAATAACATATCATCACAATTAGTTGCAGTCAATATTAGCTTCTTGACATCATAATTTGGATTTTTATATAATTCTTGTTGGAAATTGTTTTTAATTACTTGATCTCGATTAAATACATAATCTTTCAATATCTTTACTCTTATCTTATGTTTTACACACAAATAATATAATATGGTGGGGTGGGCGTTCTTAATATCGTAGTCATTTACACCACTACCAGTCAGTAAAAAATTACGAATATTTTTTAGAATACCTTGAATACCATAAGAATACCTTCTTCCATAGTTTGTATACTTTGCATAAAAATATTCAAATGTCATTTCACCATTATTTATCAAAAGATTTTCTAGAAACTTTTTCACTTGTTTTTTTGTTTCTTCTTGTGTATCCTTATGAAAAAAGGTGTCAATATTTTCGTAAGCGTATCCCACTTTTTGTAAGTTGTATGTTTCCCTAAAGGAAGTCATCGTGTATATATAATTACTAAATATTTTTTAAATCTAAAAATAATTAATTAATTAAAAAAGTATTTTTAGAAGTTTAGAAAGTTTCCTTTAATATCCATAAGTGGGTCGTTGAGTGGCAGTCCGGCAAATCCCCTCGCCGCTATATAAAATAGTTTTTTAGCCAGTCTGTCAGTTTCTATATCTTTTCTCAATTTAATAGCATCGAACATCCATTTATATTTATTTTCGTTGTGGAAAGCACCTTCTCCATCATACCAGTCTGATAAATATTTTATCTCCTTTAAATATGGATACGAAGGTCTTGCCATCATAACAATATCATTCTGGAGTTTTTCATCTAAATAATCGAGATTCATTTTATATATACAATTATAATATTTTTTTGTTTATTCTACAAATGCACCAGCGGCCCCAAGGTAATTGCCACTCGCGGCAGATGCGCCAGCTTTCATAATACGACCCGCTCCCTTTTTAGCATGTTTAGCGCCTTTAGACGCTTGTTTGCCTGCTTGGTAGCCAGATTTACCAGCTTTTTGTGCGAACTTCATAGCACTAGCGTAGTCATGATGTTTTACAGCCCTCCGCACCTTTTTCGCCTGTCTAGCCGCTCTTTTAGCCTTATGGCCGCTCCTCTTGCCGTGTTTGACTGCTCCTCGAATGTCTGAAATAATCGTCATCCTTTATAAAATATATTGATAAAATTATAAATCGTCATTTTCATTTTTGTCTTCTATAAACTCCAACTTATTATAATTTCTGTAAAAATTAAAATCTGCGTTTTTTCTCAGACTTGTATCGATAAGTAAAAAGTCATATCTACCTTTATACGCCGCCGCCATTAATTCCTCTGCTTTTTTTTTAGGCATCATCATATACTCGGTCTGGATTGTTTCTATTTCTTTGTTTGTTTTCGGCTTAAAAGCAAAAATCATAGAAGCATTTGAACGAAGTGCTGGTGCTAGATCAGTAACTTTATGACCGACAATCCAAATAGACAGATTTTTATGCCGACGATTTTTTATTAATTGATTCAAAGGTTTCTCATTTTCTCTTGTACGTAGCTGACTGCTTACATCATCTAAAACCAAGAGAGTATGTTTCCCCTCATCCACAGCATCATCAGTAATCTCATCCACTAAATCAAAAACCTCTTCTGTTAATTCTTCGAACTTTTGATTATCTGCAATTTTTTCCAAAGGTGAATCGGTAATTGTATGAGCTGAAGGCGAAACAAATATGACACTATCAAACATTTTTCTGTAAGATAATTTATGCTTTTTGTCTTTTGTCACTTTATTAGACCTTAAAAGATTTACCAGTAGATTAGTTTTACCAGAACCAGATGCACCACTAATAATATAAAAATGTGAAGTTGACATTAATGGTTCAGCAATCTTTCTCCCTTTACTATCCATGATGCATTTATCACAAGCCATATTTATTTTATTTACCTGTAACTCCTCGTTAGGAATTTCTTCTATTTTCATTTAATATAAAAGGAGAAAATATTGTTAAACGAATAACATTTGTGCTACAGAATGTGAAGATGTAGGGGCGGGTGCTGGTTCTGGTTTCTTTTCTTTTTTAACATATTTTCTCTTTGTTTTAGGTTTAGTTTCATCCGGTTGTTGTTGTGATGCCATAAATGCCTTCATCTGTTTCATAGTTAAGGGTTTATCATCTTCATCGAATTCTTGTGGTGTAGGGGCACGAGTAAGTGCTGGTTTAGGTGGAGCAGGGGCAGGTTCTTCAATTACAACATTTTTTTTAGCTTTTGCTTTTTCCTCCCTTCGTTTACGATTAGCTTCTTTCAGTCTTTCAGTCGCGGCGATTTGTGCCGGAGTGCGTGGTTTCTTTGCTTTAGCTTTAGGTGTATCAGGTTTTACGATTTCTTCTGTTTCTTCTTCAGACGATGAATCCTCAATTAATACAACTGCTTCTTTTTCAGAAAGTTTTTCTATCGGTTTTCGCACGAGAGTTTTTTTCTTTGCCATTTATATATAATGACTGAAGAAAATAAATATGCTGAAACTTATCAAAAAGCAGAATTACTAAATACTCTTTGTGATAATATTGTCAATGAAACATTATACGACAATAGCAGAGATTGGACTCAAGATGAGATAGATTTATTTGTAGATCAATTTAGAGATTATAGTGATGATTCAGAAGACACCATTGTAGACATGGATAGGTTAGATCCGAACTTTATCACTTTTGCAGAAATGAAAAAAAAGTTTCCATTATTCGATGACAACGTTGTTAAGATGCTTTGTGAATGTGAAAATAAAAAACTGGAAGATGCTCGAATACCGCCATTAATCGTACGGAATGAAAATATAACTTTAACCGACAATTTATCTACTATTAAATATATAGATGACGAGAAAAATAGTAAATCAGAAACAATCAGTCCAACAAATAGTGAAGGTGGTGATAGGGGAACTGCCGAAGAAAAAGAGAAAGAGGAAGAAGAAGAAGTCAGCGTCTAAACCAAGTCAGCAGTCAGTTTTTGATATTGTAAAAAAAACTCAACCTTATCAAATACCTTTATATATGCCCCCCTTTCCAGCAACGATGCCGTCCCAGAGAATTGACAATCATGTTAGAGTTGAAAATCTTTTGAGGAGTTATATATCTGTTAATAAAGAAGAATTAAATCGATTAAAGGGAGATTTAACAGCATATAGGCAAGAAGCTCAAACTGCATTTAATACTAATGTTGCATACCCACGAGCAACCGTAGATTTGGGATCTTTTGGTGGTGCGAGTATTGACGATGGTGCGAGTATTGACGATGGTGTGAGTATTGACGATGGTACTAATTCTGTTACATCTTCTTCATCAGGGACAACCGCCGCAGAACCCGACAGCGATTATACTCCTTCTGCTTCTTCTGCTCCATCAAATTTAAGTTTTGGGAGAGCAGAAGGTTTAGTCGCAGATATTGGAAGAATGATTGGTGAACTCAATATTGGAAGCGAAAGCGATACACCTTCCGCATTATTTAGAAAGGCAGGTGAGGGGGCGGGAAGATTAACAGAACCCGAGATGACTGATATTAGCGATTTAGAAGGATTAACTTCGGGAACATCAGTCGGTAGAGGTGCGGGGGGTGGATTTAAAAAAGTAACATTTGGAGAACCTATGGATTTGACCGAACCAGAAAGCGACTTTGCACCAAGAGCATCTAAACAACAACGGGCATCTCGGAGGACAAGAGTTTATGTTGATAATGCTTCTAATCGCAGATTGGGTCGGGTGGGTAAGAGTTATTAAAAGTTAAGTCAGAACAATAGACAAATATTTTATAGATATATATAAATGAATAAACGACTTTTTTTGATCGTGATGTATACAGACTTCAACAGAACAAGAATTGGTTATTGTGGATTATTTCCAAATAAACATGAAATCCTAAAAAGAATACCAATTTTAAATTACAATGATTTGGTTTATAAAGAGAAAAAGTATAAGACTTGTAAATCTTTATTTGACTGCATAGAAATACCTTCAAATAAAAAACATTATTTCTCTTCGTATCATTTATCTGATTATAAACGATCTATTCGTCACTAACGGATACTTCTTGTTTTACTTCTTGATCTTGTTTAATAATCTCTGAAGGTGGTTTGATATTTGTCACATCATATTCAGCTAATAGTGTTGCTATATTTGTACCACGATTATTGCTGACTTTTCGAAGCATATCGTATGACCCTTTATCATCAATATGTTTTAAAACAACTTTCATGATCTGACCTTCATTTAATCCCAGAACAATATATCGTTTTAGGTAAGAACCTATAGAAGCACTTGAAATATTATTACCATTCTTGCGAATGAAGAGAGATTTTGAAACATTATCTCCAAGTTCCTCGCGAACCATATCGATGAACTTTTTAACAATAATGATGTTTTTTTTCTGGCCGTATTTTTTAGAAGTCTTATAAACATTTCTAATATAAATTGCTTTACCAGTGCCAGCCGGAATTATGATATGATTTCTCTCTTTGTCTAATTTGTCAATATCAATTCTGTGATTATCATTTGACCTATGCAAGTCAATCAATGCCACATCTTGGTTACGTGTATTCACCTTAAGCATCAGAAATGATGTGATATATTTCTTGGGATTAGTTTCTTTTTTTACAGCGTTATTAATTTCTTCATAGGTTGGTAATGTATCATTTAAATGTCCGTTTTTTTTATTTGTAATTCTCTTTTATCTTCCCTAATTTGTTTGTCAACTTTGTCTAATTTTTCTTTATTTGATTCATAGTCAAAAAGTTTTTTAACAATTACGAAAACAGAATGTCGAGTTGATGGATTTTCTACTGCTTCAATAACTTCTAAAATATAATCTAAAGATATTTTCTTAATTGGCTTTCGTTTGTCTTTTAAATCTAAAAGTTTTCTTAATCTCATGTAAGATCCTTTATAACTTTTTGCCGTGCTTTCGCCGAGGTTTACTAAAATCGATTTTAATTCTTTCTCCATTTATATATTATATATAGATAAAAAAACTTTTATATTATAATTAATTTATATAATATACTTTATTCCTAAATAAATTATTCCTAAAAACAACGAAAAAGACCCAAAAATAATTAATCTCTGGGAGAAAAAGTATATTATAAAGATATAATTTAAATTATATCTTTATAATATACTTTTTCTTTACTTAATTAATTATTTTTGGGTCTTTTTCATTGTTTTTAAATTAATTTTCTTATTAATAAATTATTTTTATTTATTTATTCGGGATTAGTATCATATATTCGTTCAATTTGAATGTTGAGATAATTATCTATATTCGATGCCGGGAGGGTATTGTTAAAGTTTCTATCACCTGTCGTTTCTAATTTGTGTTGTGGGGCAATTGTGTCGCCGACTAATAAGTATATATAATCTTCAAACGTAACACTCCCATGACCTCCGTCGTTATTATTTCTAATATACGTCCAGCCAAAAAAATTACGGTTTTGTGATTGGTCGTATTGGGTTGTTACTCCCGATGCGGTTATTCGTAAATAATTCAAAAATGAAACTCTGTCGTTGTATCCGTCACTCTGCGTCTGTGCCGATGCTCGTATTCTATAATAACCATTTTTGGTAAGTGTTATTTGCCCCGCTGATACAGTGCAAAAGTTTTCACCGATTTGTCTATCATTTACAACATTTATCTGAAAACTTCCATTTCCCCAACTGGTTAATGAACCACTTGCCCCAAGTATATCGTCTTTATCATACGCTAAAAGACGCATATTCGGTTTGATATAATTCAACCCCGCCAAATTAGTCGTCCCACTATTTTTAAACTTATAAGCATTTTGGAAAGTAGCACCATCTCCCAAAGCAAAGTTTCCATTAGACGACATATTCATAGCGGTAGTTTGAGTGTCGCCATCAGCAAAATTATTAAATAATAATCCACCGTAATTATCACTAACAGAACTAACTCGTCCAACAATAGAACCTAATGCGTTACTTTCTGCTCCTGTAATATCTTGGTCGTAATTTTCAAAACGAATTTCTGCGTGGTTTGCTGAATTGCTCCCATTTCTTCGTCCCCTTAAAATCATTTTGGCGTCTTGACTTGTATTACTGTCCGCTGTAATTAATAATTGCGTGTCTGCGTTGCTTACAATTGATAACTGCTGTGGTAAGGTTTGTGCCGCCTGACCCGTGATTAAAGAAAGGTTAACACTTATTTTACCGCTTCCCGAAATCGCTATTCCTGCTCCCGCATTATCTGTCGAGGTGATTGTGTTTTGTTTGCTCTCTATTTCAGTTTGAATATTCGTTACTACACCACTCGCCATATAATTCATCGTTGCTCCCGTCACCGAACCCGTTGTGGCTATACTCCCAGTCATTACTCCATCAAAACTTATTGTGTCTCCCGTCACGTAGATCCCGTCCCCTGCTGTAAGCCTATTTTGTTTCGCATCTAAGGCATCAAAACACCCACCACTCGTTATTAAAGCAGTTGAACCTGATATGACTGATGCAGTATTATTTACAGATAGATTAACTGTATTAGCGCCAAGTATCGGAAGTATGTTTGTGGTTTTTACGAGAGGAGCAGTTACATCATAGTCGTCCGCCTTTTTATCTATTTCTCCTTGTATCGTAGCACCACCCGCATTATCAAAACCAGTCAAAGCACCAAACTCCCCAGTAGTTATTGTTACGGGGTCTCCATCATTTACCGCATCTATAAAATTAGGATTTAGAAGATTACTTGCCGAAAGAGTGTTTTGTTTATTTGTTATCGATGAGGTGTTCGTCTGTATATTTTGCCTGTTCGTCGCGATATCAGTCGTAGCGTCTTGAAGTTCGGTGTTTATTATTGTTGTCGCTGTGAGTGTTGAAACCGTTTGAGATTGAACCTCACCACTATTCGTTACATTCTTGCTCTGAAATGTATTTTGATTGAATAATGTTTTACTCATATTATATTATATACTGATATATTATATGGAAGACTATACTAAATATACTCTTGAAGGTGCATGTAGTTTTTTAATAGTAGTTTTAGCCTACAGATTATATAAGATGAAATGTAAAACGAGTAGTAATTGCTGTGACGAACATATTACAGCAGACTTTGAAAATAGTGGCGGGGGAGATATTGAAGTGTGAGATTATATAGGGGGTTGTGTGATTTGGGGGGCAGGAATTTGGTTATTGGGTTGTGAGGGTTCGTTCATCTCCAATATTGTTTCTCCACTTAATGGTTGCCTTACACAATCTACCAAACCCCAACACAGACTTATATTTTTACATCTTGATTGCTCTGCCGTTTTACAAAAAGATATTACAAATCCTATCACCATTCCACATAAGGCAAGTAGTCCCGTTTCAGTTAGAGAAATACAACTCATATATATTTACTTTTTATTTTTTTTCTTCTTAATCATACCATCATGGAAATGAGATCCACTATGGGCGAATAAACCTCGTGCTGTAAAACGAAATGGATTAGCATTGTAAAATTTTTGAATCAATGATGGATTTTTTTCAACAATAGTTTTTATATAAGATTTTCCTAATTTTGGATCGTGTTTTATTTTATGAGTTTTTACCTTACCAAATGGCACAAGGTTTTTAAATCCCATACTTACAGGGTCATGCTTTATCCGATGATGTTCTACTTTTGTTTCAAGTTCCTTTTTATATTTATATGGTACAGATGTGTCATTATCGAATATTGGATGTGCGGCCGCATTATATGTTTTTGCAGTTGTTAATTTTTTTCTAACTTTATTACTATTAGCAATGGTGTGGTTTACCGTACCTCCGCCAAGTGAATGGCCGGTTAGGTGCAAATAATCCGGCTCTAAAGCTGTGATAATTTGATTAGTTTTATTTAATCTTTTTTTAAAAAGGGATTGATGTCCTCCCATACCAACTGCAAATAATAAATCCGCTTGAATATCCTTTATACCTCTTCTACCGTCTACTTTCGTGCCCCTATGAGCTATTACAACATTTTTAGGATTTTCTTTGTGTTGATAAGTGGTAATCTGACTGTTGCTATGTTCTGGATTAACAATGAACCCAGTATCATTTATCATAATTTGTGCGTTTTTAATTCTTTCTGCTTTAGTGCCCGCTTTCTCTCCTAATTGATATGTACCCCTTGCTAATAGAGCCATATCTTCCATCGATGGATTTTCCATATTGTATATAATAACTTAATATAATATGGAAACTAAATTATAAATTATTTATTGAAATTAGACCGCGATAGACCAAGTAAGAGTATTCAAATCGAGCGAACACATCATTGTATGCTCGCCGAAAACATTGATTACATGAGCGTAAGTGCGGTCAGCACCATATTCGAAAGTGGCCTGAACTTGCTGCCCCACACAATTTACACCAGCCACTAAACCAAGCGAACCCTCGCCTCCCTGCACCCTCTGTGATTCTAGGTCGAGGTCAATAAGGAAGGTGCCTGTGTTATTGGCTGCCGTACCAAGAGTTTCATTAGAACTCCACCCGGCACCAGTTTCAACCGAACTATCGTGAGCCCAAGAGCAAAGCGACCTCTCTGAAATAAGAGCTTCGGCAAGGATTTCAGAACCTGCGCCTAAATCATTAGCCGTGTTAAGACTTTGAAGATCTTTCTGCGGATATTTTATGCCGCCGATAGTGACAAAAAAGCGTTTCAAGTAAATGCGGTTTCTGTTTGCAATACGACTTTCTTGGGGCGCTGTGCCTGAAATCTGTTGTGCGACTAAAATGCGGTTAAGTGAACTCATCGAAAAACCAAGAGTAGAAACAAGTGTGCTTTCTGTAGTGCCTAGACTGGATTGATGGTGCTGGTAAGAAGGCATAGTCATTTTGAAAGAACCACCAGAGGCAGCCGCGACCTGGCTCATCACATCTGAGCCGAGTTCCAAATTATACATGATAAGGGAGCATTCATCAATAGTAATATCGCCGTCAACAATACCATTATCACCAGCAATAAGCGACCTAGCGGCGGTGTCGAGTTCAAGCCGGATGCGAAGTCTATCACGACCAAAAAGTGGGAAGTATTTAGTAGCACCGACTAATGGAGTAAGGACGAGTGGAAAGCAAACAGTGCGGGAAGTGCCGGCCGCGACACTTGTACCCAATCCAGCACCAGAACCAAAAAGACGCTTGCCAGCATTACCACGAAACTGATTAGCGGTGTCAAGGGTAAGCATCATCTCGTAAAGAACATTCCATGAATCACACGAAAATAAAGTCTGGCCTCCGAGCTCTAAAACAATTCGGCGAATACAGGTAGGAAATCCGCCGTTCTCAAAATTAAGATCAACAGCATCATTATTGCTGAACTTTAGTTTTACATAAGAACTCTGGAAATCACAGAAAGTGTTGTTAAGATTAGCTGGCACATCAAAAATGATGGTCTGGTTCATGTTGAAGGATTGGCCGTTCGAAGGAACAACCTCATTGCGAATAGCCCTAGAACTAGTAGCACGGGGGGGGACAGAAGAGTAATTGAGTTTTTGTGTCGTAGCGGCCATAATATATATACTAATTAAAGATAAAAATATTTTCTATTTTTATTTTTAATTTTCAGTTTGTCTAAAAAGTGTTAAAATCACTTTGTTCGTTCATTAGTTCTGTTGCTTCTTTGGTTAAATATTCGAACTTAAATGTCAAGTAGCCTGTAACAATTGGTAAAATATCAAGATTTTCTGTTCTTCCCTTAATCCTTATTTTGGAAGGCCGAGATGAGGTTAAATATTTTACATCATTTTTTATAAAAGTGTGATGGTATGTTGCATTACCATGTTGGGCGCTGATTTGGAAACTACCTATTACCGCATCTTCGGCACCATTGTTTTGAACTCCGTCTAACATAATCATAACTGGTTCTTCTTGTGATGATAAATCTATAGACCCATCCGCTAAACTTACTAAACAATATGGGCCTTTTGCATTCGATGAATACGATGATATAGGGACACTGATTTCACTTTCACCATTTGCGGGATTACTAATATCACTTATTTTTGGATAAACCGTCACATAATCAGCAATTGGATAAACACTCATATTATATACTATACTTTTATAAAAAAAAATATCTTAATTATCCCTTTTTTCATACTTCGTTTTTATATACTTCGTTTTTACATACTTCGTTTTTACAACATTTTTTCAATACCTTGTGTTAATGCCATTACTCCAGCACCTTGTGCCATCATTGCTGGATTACCTGTCAAAGTGCCCATTAGGTATGCCATACGCCCACCATTCTTTAAACCAAAAAGACCAGCTCTCGCCACCTTTGCACCAAACCTTACAACCTTGCGTGTTTTTCTACCGAATATCATTTATATATTTATTCATCATTTTTTTTTTCTTCTTCTCTATTTTTTGAATATTTATTTTTTATCTCTTTTAACAAGGTATTTTTAAAACCACTTTCTCTTTGTTTTACATAATGGACGGTTAATGTTAAATTAAAATCTGCACCGTTTAAATCTAGTATAACCCCTTCTTGATCTGTGAACTCAATATCTAAATGACTAATATTATTTTCAACAATTTGATAATATAATACTTCTGGTGGGACATAAAACATGTAGCCACCATAATTGGTGTTATTGGCAATACTTGCAATAATATTGCTATTATTTCCACGACTATCTAAATTATTAATGGATAAGTTTCTTATACGAATATAGATATTTGTAACTCCACCTAAATCACAAATATTTTGACATGTATAAGACGTAGTAGCACCAGGCAATGGTAATTGACCCTTTAAACCAATCGGCCGTTCCATAGTTGTTGATTCTATTATAGACGGATTATTGAAAGAGAAAGAGAAAAGATTATCGATAGAATCAAAAGAAACACTACCAATACTAGATATTGCAGTATTTAATTTAGTTTCTAAATCAGTTGCACTATAATTCCCTGCCTCAATATTGTACGAAACTGATACATCATTGACACTTATTACGATTGTGTTATTGCCGGCTGTGATATTATACATACTATTTGGTAATGTCAGATTTGTTAAACCTATTAATAATCTGTAGCCAGCTGGCGCATTGATACTTTGTTTTAAATAAAATATCTTTTCAGCATCGCTTATACTTATTGCACTGTCATTGGAATGAAGAAAGATTGATTGTGAAGACATTTCGGTATCATTAAGCACGTGGCTAGGCATCTATATATATATAATATTTAAAAAAAAATTAATGGTTTACATGACTTGCTCTTTATTTTCTGGTGTGAAATACTTATCACCATTATCATAAGTGTGTTCGTAATGGTTAAGTGGTTTAGGATGGAAACCATACTGGTTCTGCTCTGGGTAAGATTTTGGATTTAATGCGTTTGTGTTAAATGGTTCGAGATTTGGATCATAAGC
>Ga0181380_1000718_pt1 | contig 14768 bp, 21 predicted proteins | sample 3SPOviralmetaG_FD_130116 | JGI IMG/M metagenome (GOLD analysis project Ga0181380, IMG submission 130116) | Marine viral communities from the oligotrophic San Pedro Time Series (SPOT) site, San Pedro Channel, CA, USA - 3 SPOT_SRF_2009-08-19 | ecosystem: Environmental > Aquatic > Marine > Strait... | reverse complement strand
CATATACGCTCCATCGAGGTTTATGGTTTAGATTTAACCGCAGAAGAAATAAAGCTGTTATAATTTGTTCAGCCAATATAAGGACTTGAAAACAATGAGCAACTATTTAAAACAATTGATATTAAAAGTGCCTGCAACATTAAATTATAATGAATTTGCTGAAGATGAGGCTAATGCGGATATTGTAGAGGCATTAGAAGCAATTGACTTTTTTGTTATAGGTCAGCTTGTGGGCAGTCGTGAATATAACAGCAGAAAACTGTTGCATTGCATTGTTGACTCGGACAGAGATGCGATGCAAGAGATAATCACAGATCTTGATTGGTCGATATCAGCCTTTGAGGGCGATGCTGTTATACAAAATCGCGTTTTGTCGCATTTGTTACCAGATTATGTTTTTGGTGAGGATGGCGAACCCGAAGAAGTGCCAATAACTGACTGCACAGGTCGATTAAGTACGTTAGCAGGACGAGACTGGACATACTAAAATGGGAACGCCAATAACTAAAGGCGGCAGAACTAGCAATGATTCATCATTTGCTAGAATTTTGTACCAGAACAAATTGACGAGCGCCAGTAGTGCAACGGCTCAACCTGCGTTAATACCAAACACATGGGAACGATGGGAATCTGCAAGCGGAGTCATGCAATCAAGGTTTCAGCCTAGTGCTAGTATACGCTGTAATGCAATTGGAATAGCTGCTCACAACTTAGGCACTAGAGGCTCAACTATAGTGGTGGAAACAGCGCCCACCGTGTCAGGGACGTTTACAGAGCGCGGAGCAATAACGCCAAGCAACGACAAGCCTATCATGTTTTTATTTGATGACGTTTCTGATGTCGAAGATGTCAGAGTTACCATCACCAATGGCGCAGATAGAGAGGTTGGCGTGGTTTACGCTGGCAGTGCGTTAGTTATGCAACAGGCTTTATTCGGTGGACATTCTCCAATATGTTTATCTAGCAAAACCGAATACAGAAACGCAATGAGCGATACTGGTCAATTTTTAGGCAGGAAAATAAGGCGCAAAGGTCAAGTCAGCACATTTTCATGGGAAAATTTGCAAGACACTTGGTACAGGGACAATTTTCAGCCATTTGTAGAGTCGGCAAAGACCTTGCCGTTTTTTATTAAATGGCGTCCAGATTATTTTGGCGAAGATGTTGCATTTGGTTATTCTGTTGGCGATATACAGCCGACAAATCAAGGCGGTGTTACGCGCTTAATGTCGGTCGATCTAAACATGAGAGCGCATGACGAATGAGCTACGACAGCATAAAAGAAAGCTATGAAAAAGAGCAGATTTATATAGTCGAAATTGACACGCCAAGATGCGTGAACGTTCATGGAACATCACCATGCAATGCAACTGAGACAGGCGATGACAAATGTTATAACACACTTGCAACGTGCAACGATTTAGCCAATTATAATGATACTCTTGTTGTCTCGGGTACTAACCTATCTTTTTTCGAGGATAGTTTTACTCGATTCTCAGGCGATTGGAGAGATGATTTTAAAATTGGCGATGTTGTGCAAGCTACTGGCTTCCCTAATGCGTTAATTAATGAAACAAAGTTTACAATTACGGCTGTTAGATTCACTGACATAGACGTCACACCAAGATTAGAGGGCGTGAATGCAGGATCGGCATCGGGACGGACGGTATACAAAAAAAACACGTATACATATCGACACTGCTCACCACGCTCACCGCATCCAATGTGCATGAACAATCACGCGCCATGTGTGCAAAATTTAGACGTTACACCTGCTAAAATTGATCCTAAGGGGGGCATTGGTGCTAGAACATCTGTTTCTGTGTCAATGCGCGATTTTCCTAGTTCTGATGGCTATAACATTGATCCTTACTTATCCGATCGAACTTATAACCCACTTGATAAGGGGCTATATTGGCTAAAATGGCGCAATAGACATGAGAACTATGAAAATATTAACGTTAGAGTCAAATCTGGTTATATAAGGAATAACGAGTTTTTAGAAGAAAATTTCGACACCAGATACTATGTTATGGCGTCAATGTCTATAGGTCAGGGTTCTGCTAGTTTGAAATGCAAAGACCCATTGCAGCTAGTTACAAACAAGAAAGCATTAGCGCCACAACCATCTGACGGTCAGCTAACGGCATCAATCACAAACACAGCCTTGTCATTTTCAGTCACAAGCGGAACAGGCTCAGATTACGGCACAGCGCCCTTTTACGTCAAAATACGTGATGAGGTAATACTGGTCAATACTCGGAGCGGTGATACGTTCACAAGCGTTACCAGAGGCCAATTTAACACAACAGCAGACGAGCATGACCAAGACGACACGGTGCAGTTATGTTTACATTACGATGGCAGTAAAACGCTTGATATAGTGCTTTCTGAATTGCTAATTGATTTTGCAAAAATGCCTGCTGAATACATACCTAGCGCAGCATGGGCTTCAGAAGTATCAACATATTTAACAAGCAATCCCAATAGACTAATTACAACACCTACAGACGTTAGAGTATTAATGTCGCAATTGTCGGTAGAATGGCCTCATCAACTGTATTGGAACGATCGAAACAATATAATAGAGCTTAACGCCATAAAAATTAAACCATCTAACGCAAGCTATAACAAATTGACAGGCGAAAGCAATATTATGGAATTGTCTCAAAGAGACAGGCCAGATATGCAATTATCCACTGTATTTGTTAAATATGCACAATATGACCCAACAAAGAAAAGTGACGAACCAGAGAACTATAAAGTTTCATATGGTCGAGTAAACACTGATGCAGTTGCAAGATACGGATCAGACAATAGCAGAACAATTGATGCTTTATGGATTGTTTCAGCAAACGGAGCGCAAGCAAGAAAGGTCGCCCAGTTATGGGGTAGGCGTTTCGGATTCATGCCCAGACAAATTGATTTTGTTTTAGAGGACAAAGATGGCGGCGCATGGCTAGGGGACATCAGAACCATCAACCACCATGATATAGTTGATCAGAACGGAAACCCCAAAGACACAGATTTTGAGATTTTATCAGCATCAGAACAAAAAGGATTTTCATACAACGCACTAGAGTACACATTCAGCGATTTTATAGCAGGCGTAGATGATGATGTTACTCAGCAAGTGATCGATTTATCATTAGATGAGAACAATATAAATCTCTATGAGAAATACAATTCTGTGTTTGGTGCGCCAGATTCATCGACTGAAGCAAAATTCATAGTTTTTGGCGGTGTTGTTATTGGCTCTGATTCCACATCAGATCATGCAGTAATTACAGATGACGGTGTCACAACATGGCCAGCAGGCGCAACTATTACGCTTGAGGTTAGAGCTGGCGCTGTTATTTGTGGTAAAGGTGGCGATGGAAGGACATCAACATCAGGGAACAATGGTGGCCCTTGTATAAACCTGACCTATGACCTTGAATTGATAAATAATGGAGAGGTTGGCGGTGGCGGTGGCGGTGGCGGTGGCGCAACAGCGGCTAGTATCGGCACAGCATCAGGCGCAGGCGCGGCAGGATTTGGTGGAACAGACACCACAACCAATCAACCTAGCGCAACAATATTTACAACTGCAACATCTGGATCTGCGACACAAAGCGGTGAACGGTCGAGGGTAGAAGATAATGCCGATCCTTTGTTATTTATAGCCGGAGGGCTTGCAGGTGTGCTCGGTCAAAATGGTAGTTCAGGTGTGGACAGCACTGGCACAGGATCAACATTTGCAGGCGGTTTTTCTGGGAAGGCTTGTGATTTAAACGGCAACACATTAACGGTTACAGGTAATTCGGTAAAGGGGACAGTTTCGTGATAGAATATATTCTATTAGGTATTTTAACTTTCGGCTTGATGGGATGGCTATTTGCAAATGCGATGGTCTGGTATGAAAAAACACCTAAAAGTGAGTTTAAAGCATGGCAATGGACATATTATGCATTGTTTATATTGCTCGATGTTTTATGGAACTGGATTTATGCAACGGTGTTATTTTTGCAGTTACCGAAACATTTTACTTTATCAGAAAGATTAAGAGACATATTACGTTACGATACTGGATGGCGCTCTGATTTAGCCTACTGGATGTGTAAGCATTTTATAGAGCCATACGACTCAGGACATTGCGGATTAGGGTATAAAAAGAAAGAAGATGGAAAAAGTGATTGATATATTTTTTATAATGCTTGTTATGGGTGGTATTTTTCCTTTACTTATCGGATTGATGACGGTTTTTAGTTGGTGTTTGCCAATAAAAGCCCCAGCTGATCAATCAAATAGAATTAACAGGATTCGTTTGTGGTGGTGGGCTATATCTGCACCACATCGCTTTGTGGCTAATTTTGACTGGCTATATGGTGACGAAGTAGATAATTTGAAAAGCGGTAGAACATGGACAAAGGGCAGAAAATAGTGGATATAGGTATGTTTGAGGTTGCCGTTGCTACTATTGCATCAGCGGTTGGTGGTGCTGGATGGGGCGAGGTTCGTGCAAGATGGCTGAAACAGGAAATAGATAAAAATTCAGACAAGCATGAAAAGCTAAAAGAAAAAGTAACCGAGGGCTATATGACAAAAGACGATACCATATCAATGTATGCTCTTATGAATCAAACGAATGAAGTAAAAATCGACAATTTAACAAACAAAGTCGATGGGGTAGCGCAAGACATTGCTACTCTTTTGAAAATGAGAATCAATTGAGGTTAAATCATGTGGAAAATATTAACAGGCGCAATCAGCGGCATTTTCACAGGCTGGGTAGATCTCAAAAAAGCAAAGTATAAAGCGGAAGAATCGCGTTACCTAGCAGCACAAAAGGCAGAATCAGACTGGGACACAAAAGCCCTAGATCAAGCCCAGTACTCATGGAAGGATGAGCTAATTACTTTGGTAATATTTGCGCCTCTGGTGGTCGCATGGTTCGACAAAGAGAGAGCGATGGCATGGGTGCAGTTTGTAACAGAATTGCCTGTATGGTATCAAGTTATAATTGCTGGCATTGTTTGTGCGTCATTTGGTCTTAGATGGTTCTTCAAAAATAAGTTTGCTAATGGGTTCAAAGCATAATGCTTTATCATCATCACAGTGATGTGCAAGTTTTTGAACAATGGCGATGGAAGAATTTCACGCCAGAAGAATTAAGCTGCCCATGTTGCGGTGAATATTATCACGATGAAAACGCGCTAGATATGCTGCAAGATGCCAGAGATAAATGGGGTAAACCATTTAAAATCAACTCAGCACACAGATGCAAAAGCTATAACGCCAAAATTGGTGGTGCAAAAAAATCAGAGCATTTGCGGATTGCATTTGACATTGCAATACTAAACCAAAAGCATAAAAAAGGGATTTTGAAATCACTACATGATGCAGGTTTTACTACATTCGGGCTGTATAATACATTTATACATACAGACACTCGTCCGTGGCGTTTGTGGATAATGGGTTCACAGCGTATATGGGAAACGATTTACGATCAGGTCGTAAAAAAATCATAATCAGTTTATAATATAAAGCGATAACTCGGAGGCTTTTAACTATGGCTAACTTCAAATTTGTTACAGGCGCAGGGCGATTCAGAGAATTTAATGATCGTGTTGCGAACAATGATCCATCTACTAGCGGCCTTGTATTAGTCGCAATTAACACATCAGAAACAGACGCTACTCTGCAAGATCTAAATACGTTAGCGGCTGTACTTGCAAACGGCAATACAGACGAATTTGATGGCACTGGCTATGCGCGTATCGTATTAGACGATACAGATCTAACTGCATCAACAGAAGATGACGTAAATAACCGTGTTGATCTAGATTTTGCTGATCAAGTATTTTCAAGCGTTAGCGCAGATGGCTCTGTTGCGTCAATCACAGATATTGTTTTGTGTTACGCCCCAAACACTGGCGGTGCAGATTCGACATTTATCCCATTAGGTTGTTATGATTTTGTTGTTACACCAAACGGTGGCAACATTAATTTGCAGGTTAATGCGCAGGGTTACGCTACCTGTCCTGCCACATAATTTGGCTATGAAATGGCTACACCAGCAGATGTGGACATCCGCGACTGGGTTAGGCAATCGTCTAGCCCTATCTTTGATGGCAATTATCCAGACGAAACACGCAGTGATATAACGCCCATCACAAGTGCGCGTTCGTATTATTTCGGCAATAGTCTTATACGCCATGAATCAACAATACAGGCCGGTCTGACTAACATACTTATATGGTTGCAAAATCTTGCGAATGAAGCAGGATTGACATACACAGGTGATGGTCAATATGGATTTGGTGCGGCTCATGCGGCATCTATTCCCAATCCACAAGCGCAGTGGGGTATATCGGGTGTCACCAGTGGTGCATCACAATCCACGCTCAATGCGACTGGATGGGCTAACAGCAATATACAAGCAGTTTATTTTACTTGTGCTAATTTTCGGCAAAATGCACCTGCCGACTCGACTAATCCGAGCTGGCCTGACATAACAACCGAAACCACAAACACATTATTCAGTCATGCCGAAACATCAGATCCATCAAACGGCAGATATTTTATTTATGAAAACTGGGCTGATATGGGGCCATACACAAGCGCAGATTTTAGCTCAACATATCCAACGCCAAGCGAATTATCAACATACTGGGCATATGTGCGTGGCACGTTCCACGATTGGTGGGTAGATTATCACGATGCAATGATGGCAAGTTATAGCAGTCTGGATGTAAAAATCATTCCAGTAGGCTACATATTAGGCGGTCTTTTGACTGGCACATTGTCGTCTATACCTGCTAGTGATTTGTATGAGGACAATGCGCCACACGGCACAGCAACGCTTTATTTTTTGGCGGCTTTAATTGTTTACATGGGTACGTATGGATCTCAAGCGCCATCTAGTTATAGCATACCTGCAAGCATCAACAGCATCGTATCTAGCAACTATTCAACGATCATATCTGAAATATGGAGCGAGTTGTTATCATTTAATGATAGCTCTGGTAATAGCCGAGTATTTTTTTAAAAGGTGAATCATGGTAACGGCAGTAATTACAGAAAATACTACAGTACAAAACACCACAGGGCAGGATGCCCAGTATACTGGTGTCGAAGATGGTTCAATTGTAAGCACACAGCCAACCACTAGAGAGCCTGATAGCGGTTTTTTATTGGTTGCTCTTGACGGTTCAGGTGAGAGGCGTTTCATAACCCAGTTTAGTGGCCTTTCAAATATACCCAGCACAGCAACCGTAACATCTGCAATCTATTATGTGAATAGAGTGTTCACGAATACAGGGACAATCAGCGTTGAGGCAAGGCAGTTATTACAGCCGTGGGCAGACGGCGAGCAATCGTGGGAACAATATTCGATCGGCAATGACTGGGATGTTGATGGTGCTGACTCCAATGGCGTTGACCGAGTTGCCTCAGCAATAGACACAACAACGTGGACTAATGGTGGCGGTTATGAAGAAATAGACTTAACAAGTTATGTGCAAGATGTCATTGATGGATCAATAACAGATTATGGTGTTTTAGTAGAAACGACCACATCATCTGGTGACTCAGGAATTTATACGGCATCAAATGGCACAGACAACTCACGGCCTGAGCTGATTGTAATATACACAACAGGCGCACCTGCCCAGACTATCAGCATTGGATTGTTAAGTGATACAGAATCACAGTTAAGTCTTGTGCCAGTTAATGCCGGATCACCGCCAACTATCACAGACATCAATACAGACGAAACGATTGTTGATGCAGAGCAGGATGTAACGTTCCAAACGACTGGCTTTAGTGGCGAAATAACAAGCGCAGTAATTTTTTCAGGATCAAATGAGACTGATGCCACAGGCATTAACAGTACCAGTGGCAGTGGTGACTTTGATGTGCCTGATGTTGCAGGATATACAAGCGACACGGCAGGATCGCCATTTACATCTGCTAGTCATTCTGTTTCAGTTCGCTTGAGTAGTGAATAATGGCTGTATTAGGTCGATGGAGTGCCACAACCACAACTTTATCGCCCACCACTACGTGGGCTAGTCCTAATGGTTTATTTACCACACAGGACAGAAACGATGGTTCTGCGTATTCCTTCACCACAACAAACTCGAGAGTTACATTACCGTCTAGTGATTTAGCAGATGGCTATTTAGTATTCGCCTTTTTTGAATACGAAGATACTTCAAACGGCAGACATAACCCACAGGCGCGGATTGTACAAGCGTCAGGCACAGGCAATTTTGTCGGGCAATATTCCACAGGCTTCAATCGTGATTCGTCAGAGGACAGGTCGTATGCGCGTTGCTGGGGCTTTATCGACAATCCGTCAGCAGGTGCTACGCTTGGCTTTCAATGGAGGCGTGACAGTGACGCACCTACAGGTGGCACAGTGCGGTCTGTATTTGAAGTTGTGGCATTGTACTATTCTAATGTAGGCGTTTATTCTTCAAACAGCACAACATCATCGGGCACAACTACGCCAGTGCAAATTGGTGGCTTTTCTGCTGTCACAGAATCGGACACAAGTGCGATCGAATTAATCTCTAATGAGGTAAGTTTAAAAGGCGATAACAAGCGGTATTTGTGTCTTGGTGGCGCATATTGGCAGAACATAGGTGCGGCACGAACACAGCGTATTGTGGGCTTTAGGGTTGACGGAACTGCCGATACTGAGGCCTATGCGTACTCATACGGACGTAACTCAGCCAATGGCGATGTGGGCGAAATGTTCACCACTATTGTTGAGACATCAACAGCCGACCGAACAATTGATTTATTTTCATATCGAGGGGATGCGATAGGCGCGTTCCCTAATTTTGGTGCTGACGCTATAGGTAACACCACAGGGACATCACCACAGCACTCTATGGTCGTTATTGAGCTAAACGATGACACAGAGGTATTTAAATCAGGAAACGCATCACAGCAATCGTTACAGACAGCCGGAACGATGGTTACAATTGATGTAACGCCATCATCAGGACTAGAATTTAACGACTCTAATTCATTTACACGCGCTAGTGATAGCGGAATGAATATCGAACAAGACATGGATGTCATGCTAGGCGCTAATATATTTGGTGGTTATACGGCTGGCACTGCACAGAGAGCGACTTGTTATGCAGAGTTCACAGTAAACGGCACACGACAGTCATACACCGCAAATGGAAACTATGCAAGAGGCGATCAAGGCAATCAAGACTGTTTCGGTTGGTCAGCCAATATGCTATCAACAATCGCAGTCAGCACAGGCGAAGATGTCGGTGTAGATGCTGGCAAGATTGCAGGTGGCGAAACTGGACCAGTAGCCGTTCTTAATGGCTATGCAGGTTTCTGGGGCATCAATCTTGATACGCTCGAGGCCGATGATGGAGGCACACCACAGGATGTGCCGATAGGCATACTCAGCGACACAGAAAACGTTTTATCGCTTGGCGTGGACACAAGCAACGATATAGCTATTGGCCTTCTCAGTGACACAGAAAATTTACTGAGCTTTTCAGTTGATGCGCTAGAATCGGCAGTATTGCCGATAACATATAATCCAAAATCAGGCTGGGCTGTTGTTGAAATTGCATCTGCTGTCAAAACAGCAAACAGCGTATTTAGAAATGTTGCAGGCTCTATTCCTGACACGTCACAAGTATTGTATCCAACGGCAGGAGGCTTTTCTGTAGGCTCTACAGGTTTAGTTAGCAATGCGCCTAGTAATTCTGTTGGGTTGTCGTGGTGGAACGCCACAGACGGCATCTGGCGCACGTTACAGTATGAGCCTAATCTTGGTCTCATTGTTGATGATGAGGATTTGCTACCATTTACAGTAGCAGGCGCACAGCAAGCAGAATTATCAATAGATTACAATCCGAAAAGCGGTTATGCCGTAATCGAAATTGCGAGTGCTGTAAAAACGCAAGGATCGGTTTTTGAGAATTTTGTCGGAACAATACAAGACACATCACAGGTTTATTATCCGACTGCTAATAATACATCGGTTAGTTCGACTGGTATATTAACAACCGATAGCACATCAAACATAGATATGCATTTTTGGGATGCATCTGACGGCAACTGGAAACAGTTCACAGTAATTTCTAGCAACGATCAGTCTGTAACTATCGGCATATTAGAGGATACAGAAAACACAATTGCCTTCGCGCTATCTACAAGCAGTGATCTTGAGATAGGCTTGTTAAGTGATTCCGAGGCGTTGCTTGGCTTTGGTGTAACTACATCAGGCACGATTGCTATCGACATTTTACAAGATAATGACCAGTTAATAGGATTTACAACAACAGGCGATAATACAATTGAAATTGGCTTATTGTCTGACACTGAGAATTTAATATCATTTACGGCACTTCAAGATCAGATCGTTAGCATTGGCGTATTGACTGACGATGTTGATCTGTTGCCTTTGGTCGCGTCAAGCGTTGCTACTGTTGATATTGGAATATTATCTGATTCTGAAGAACTGATCGGATTTTCTACAACAGGCACAAACACAGTCGAAATTGGCTTAATTTCAGACAATGATCAGCTTATTAGCTTCACGCCACAAGTAGAAACTAATGTCGAGCTTGGTCTTATAACTGATCAAGAAAACATAATATCGTTCGCTCAATTTACTGATACAACAATATTATTAGATGTTATTACAGATCAAGAGAACATTAATTCATTCATAGCAACGCAAGATCAAACAGTCACTTTCGGCTTGATTACAGATTCAGATGAGTTAATTGGTTTTGATTTTACTACTGAAGTTAATATCGCTGTTGGCATACTTTCAGATATTGATGAGCAGATTGGGTTTACGTTTACAACATCATTAGATTTATCAATAGGTCTACTCACAGACGCAGAAACATTATTAAGCATTGTACCGCCTGACTATGATATATTGACTTATGCAGGCGCGTTTATGATCGACAAAACGCCATTTATAGGTATTAGTGACGACATAAACACTATAAATGTGATAGACATTACAGAAATAATTAAGGTTAGAGAAATATGATTATTAAACGCAGCAGAGGCGACAATTACGATCATCTGTTTCAGTTATTAAATATTGAAAATAGGCCAATACCATTATCTTCTGAGACTTTTACTATTACGATCAGCACAGAAGAAAACCCAGTAAACAATGACAATCGAATACTAACAGCGAATGGCACGATTGTGGACGCGCCGAATGGTCAGGTTAGTTTCCCGATTGACGGTACAGAGCCAATCGGCACAAACTATTTTGATATACAAATGACCGACAATGCAGGGAATTACCGCACAGTCGTTAAAGGTCAATGGATAATCTCCCAAGACATCACAAAATAAAATCACCAAATAGTTAAAATAATGCTTTACATCTGTAAGGCAATGCTTTAGTATGTCTGTATTAAGTAAGCAAACACGCTAACTAAATGAAGGAACAACAAATGAAAATACAAACCAAAATTGGCGACATAGTAAAGTTGGGACAAGGTAACGGAAAGCCAAAAAAAGCAATCATAACCTCAGAGCCATATATAAAGGATTGGTCGGCCCACTCTGGGCTGCCAAAAGGCACAAAATTAATGGAAATGATAAAGGTTAAGCGTTGGATAAAAAGCCGCAACGACTGGGCCACTAAGGATGCCGAATATCATACTTGGTGCATCCTTGAGGTAATTCAATCTAAATAAGGTGTTAAAAAAATGGGGGCTACGCACAGCCCCCTAACCACTAACCAATGGAGATAAAACAAAGTTATCTCATAGAATAATAGCATAATCTACAACCAAAAAGAATTTGCTAATTAAATCAATAGTATTAAAATACTGTTTTACTAACTTAAAGGTGAATAATATGAAGTTACACATAAGAAAAGGCATTGATGTTGCTGTAGTCAAGTCAGGGCTAACACATAAAGAGTTTAGAGAGCGATTAGGCATAAAAAATAACATGACGTGGTGGAACAGGCGACACAGCGAAAGACTAACGTTATTGCAAGCCGTGGAAATTGCCGAGGTTGCAGGAATTACTGTTTTTGATTTAATTAAGGATATGCAAATTAATGATAAGAAAAGAAATTAGAGAACACGTTCTATATCTGTACAAAACTAGGCTATGGACACAGAAAGAGCTTGCCGAGTTGATGGGAATATCGCAAGCCAGCGTTAGTAGAATAATTTATTACAGTTAGTTATAATCATTGCGTGGCTCACCGAGACTTGATCATCTTGGGACAGCCTAACCTCAACTAGGTTGCCACGCTTATTTCAATGTTGAGGCCACAAGTTGAGACAATTATGCACTATTATCAATTTAACATTGGCGATTACGCTAGCCACACGCAGCACTTAGATCCGCTTGAAGATATAGCTTACAGAAGGATGCTAGATTGGATTTACGTCAATGAAAAGCCACTGCCGAACAACATTAACCAGATAGCAAAATACAACAGAATGCGCGATGAATGCGAACGTATTACGGACGTATTACAGGAGTATTTTAAGCTAACTGAATACGGCTATACCCAACAAAGAGTTGAAAAAGAAATAGCTCATTACAAAAACAAGTCTGAAAAGGCAAAAAAGGCAATTGAGGCAAGATGGGCTAAAAACCGCAATAAATCGGATACGGACGTATTACAAACGAATAACGAACGTAATACCAAACAAGAAACACTAAACACTAAACAAGAAACACTAAACAACAATAGTAAAGAAACCTGCGCCACTGGCGTAGCGCCTAATAGAGTTATTGAGATTTATAACGAGTTTTTTAGTGGTACTAACGCAGCGTTAAAGCGATTGCCAACCGACTCCCTAAAGCAAAGTATACGACATAGAAAAAACGTTTTAGAGGACGAGGAAGATTGGCTAGCCTATTTCGGCAAGGTTAAATCAATTCCATTTTTAATGGGCCTAACTCAATCTAGAGACAGAAGGCCGTTTAAATTAACGATAGACTGGTTAGTCAAGCCAGCTAATTTAGCAAAAGTAACAGAGGGATTTTACGATGGGTAGTTATCAAGAACACGTTAAGTCAATGACAGGTACAGATGATGTTAAACCGACAAATAGATGTTGGCATCATGGCTGTCCTATGAAAGCATCGGTAAATTCAGCAGGCACGAAGGAGTGCGTATTTCATCATGGGCAGAAAGGGATGCATCACCAAAAAATCACTGACTCGATTAAGAAGAATTACGACTTAATCACCAATTACAACAAATTCCTCAAGCATGAGGATTGGGGTAACGAGGCGATGGTTAAATGGTTGGAGACTAACACTCTACTGCCGATTAAAAAGTTTGAAGATGGTACGCATGAGCCAATCAGCATATACATTAACCGTTACTATAATTGGATGGTCGCTCATGTGCTTGAAGATGCTACACTTGATGTGTAACAATCAAAAATAACAGTTGAAACAAGTAAATTATTAGTTTAATATTTAGACTCAATTAACGAAGGAGCAACACATGAGAGAACCAAGCGACTCACCAAGTTTTTACGATCCAGAGCATGGAATACCAGAGCCTAGATTCATTGATTTTAATGAATTTATGGAAAAACTAACCCCAGAAGAAATGGCTGATGCATTTTATAATTTAACTGAAACGCAGTTTGACGATTTAGTGTTCTCTAGCATGAACGGCAAAGCAGTTGAAAAAGAAACATCAGACGCACTCAAATCCATATACACAAGATGGTATGAGTCAGAAAAAGACACGTGCGATGAGCGCGTTATAATCAACAATTAAAGGATTATAAAATGAGCAATTTAAAATTATGGGATGCGGTCAGCAAAACTGACCCATCATTCACTCGACAAGTCACAGCGCGAGGTGGCTACACAGCTATCTCGCCGCAGTATCAAGCCAGAATCGCCACAGAGCAACTAGGGCCATACGGTCAAGGGTGGGGGCTGTCGCATAGTGAGTTTGACTTTAGCGTATTAGAAACGACAGGCATGGTTATACACAAGGCCACGTTTTTCTACATGAGCGAAGGCCAGCGTTACGAGTTTCCAATGCACAACGCAATTAAGCCATGCCACAAGGGTGCTAACGGTGTCTACGCTGACGAGGACTTTGCTAAAAAACTTGAAACTAACACCATTAGCAAGGCGCTTTCACGCTTAGGATTTAATGCCGATGTATTTATGGGTCTATTTGATGATCATGGTTACGTTGAAATGGTCAATAACCAGTTTGCCGTAGAAAAAGCAGACAACCGTGATGAAGAAATTGAGCGTCAGCGCATCGAGCTGCAAGAGTGGTACGACAAAAACATCAGCTTTATGAAAAACGCAATCACAATGGGTGAGCTACAAGGCTTGTATAAAGGCATGGTGCGAAAGCTACAAAACCGAGGCTTAGATCAAAAGATTATCGAAGTCGAAAAGGTTAAAAACCAAATGAAAACCAAACTAGAAGGGAGTAAAAAATGAGAGTTAATTTAGCATTGATTTTAGCGTTTCTAGCTAACGTTATATATTTCATAGGAGGCATTGTTGTTGTTGGCATTTTCATAGCGGCACTGTACAACATTATAGCCGTGAGCGTTGGCTATGGTCTTATGATGCTAGGGCTAACGGTTTTGGCTACATTTGTAGTTAAGGCACTACACGCGCTATTGCTATCGATATCAATTGGCATTATGTCGAGGCTCGATTATGACTAAACTACACGAATTAACAGGTCAATATCTGAGCATATCTGACGAGGACTTGCCACCAGAGGCGATAGCAGACACGCTAGAGGCCAT
>Ga0181380_1000717_pt1 | contig 14773 bp, 12 predicted proteins | sample 3SPOviralmetaG_FD_130116 | JGI IMG/M metagenome (GOLD analysis project Ga0181380, IMG submission 130116) | Marine viral communities from the oligotrophic San Pedro Time Series (SPOT) site, San Pedro Channel, CA, USA - 3 SPOT_SRF_2009-08-19 | ecosystem: Environmental > Aquatic > Marine > Strait... | reverse complement strand
TCCATATCACTCTTGCCACCCCAAACAACACCCTTGTACCATTGGGATACGATCCAGTTCGCATCTGTTTCTGTAAGTTCCTCAACCAGATCCGGGTATTGACGGCCACCATACACTACTTGGAGTCGCTGTAGTTTCACCGATTCGTCTTTAAGTTCTTTACCGTCGGTTAGATTGGCTTTGTATGATTTGAACGCGGCATTGGACATACGAGTGTCATTGGTCGCACGCGCGTCTGTGAACATCACAATAAGCGCATCTGTGCCTGGATCGACGATGAGATTCTCTGTGTTCTGACCCGCGTTAGAGACAGACGTGACATGAGCAGTTGGGTATGACATGTCGAGTGCATACTGAGGAGACGAGAACGGGACCGATTTTACCATAAGACAGTTCAGATAAAATTCCTCCACGGTGAATGTGTAATCGCCCTGAGGGAGTGATGTGACTCCTCTCGTCTCAACTGCTCTCTGGAGATAGTTTGTATGAGGGGTCAAGCTCAGGTATAAGTCACCCAAGGACGGGATGCCATGGGAAACAGAGAAAATTGGGCATGATGGTTTCCATAGCAACTCTACGCGCGATTTGCCTTCAGTTGACGGCCGTGGCTTCTGTTGTTGAAACATCCATCTTTCATCACCGGCAACTAGATTCTCAAAGTTCATATCCGCAAGCGTGTTACCCCGGTATGTTCCTATAGTAAATGTAGCTTGCTGGGAAGTATCAATTACGATGTATGGTCCATTGGTAACCCGGCCGGTAACAGAATTCTGCTTAAAGATAAGGTCTCCAACACTGAGGAACGCCGGTTTCGGTTGTCCCGCAGGAAGGTTAGCAGCGTTCAGTTCGGCAACCCCAGCCGTCCATTTGATTTGTCGGCCTGCAGCATAATTGAAGCTTGTGAATGGGCGCGGGTTGGTGTATTCACGTTCGACTGGTGCAGACGTATCAGTGAGTGCTTTGCGTTCGGCGTAAGTCCCCCACTGCCCAATATCTTTACCTTGTGATTTAAACCACGACTCACTCTTATTGAGGCGCTGGGTCAATGCATCGATCTCGGCATGCTGAGAGTGCACAGACGTGATTGTCGTGTTGTGTATGTGAAACGACGCATTACTGAAAAGATTGCCGCAGCAATTTTGAGAGAGTGCAATTTCCTGTCCCTTGAGTTCTGTCCCGTTACCGTCCTTGAGGCTAACCCTCATTGATATGTAACTCTTACTCGGGATCCAATATTTGTCTGGGCCGAGAGATGGGATCTCGAAGTGGTGAGGCCCATTCGCGAACGCATTATTTGTGGAAGCGCTCTTGGAATTGACTCGTATATACGTGGAGTCTGCAGTCACCCGAGAATCGAGCGATGCGAATGTTTGGGGGATGTTCATTACATTGCTCATATTAAGCTCTTTGTTGGATTCCGACAATTGGGATTATGACAATTGAGATTATGACAAATGAGACACGAGGTTTTAATTTGGGTTATTAAGTCCATATGGGTATGCGACCGCTCACGGGGCAGGAGGTGGTCCAGCAGGTGGGGGTCCAGCAGGTGGGGGTCCATCAGGTGCACCAGAAGGTGGGGGTCCATCAGGTGCAGCAGAAGATGGGGGTCCAGCAGGTGCACCAGCAGGTGTCCCTCTGTCCGATGGGAACCACACGGTGTTCATGCTACAACAATTACATACGAGCGCATTTGTGTTTGTCTCGTTTGAGACAAACAGTCGGATCGCTGAATTCTGTTCCATCTCTGTAATTGTACTCATGGTCACAGACACAACCTTCGTAGACGAGTCTGTTGTGATAACACTCTTTCCTCCTGGCACCGGTTGCCATGGATTTGGAGCTCTCTCCTTGTACATGTAGAATATCCACGTCGTCTCAGCTGCATCACTTGGGGTGAATGACAGTGATGCTGTTACATGGACCTGTGCGTTGTCAGAACTCTGCATTCGTATAACACCAGGAGATTCATGGACCATGACAGCCCCTGTCTCGAATGCTGAGTCTGACGCGGACAGAGTAATTGCTTGTGGTGTTGATTGTGATACAATTACAGTCGGGTCTGTGTTTGAATCAACATACATGTTGCATGATGGTGATCTCGCATACATCCTCCCTCCGAGGTCGAGGTCTGTATTGACTGACAAATCAGTAACTGCTATTTCATATACTCCAAGCACTCCATTGTTGTCTAGGGACATAGTGGCAAACTGCCCATCAGTCTTTTTCACTTTGAATATGAGCCTCGTGTCAACATAGTCAAGCACATTCGGGCCGAATTCTACGTCCATACCTGCAAGGCATGGGAAAAGCCCATTCTGGTTTTGAGTTGTAAATGCAAGTCCGGACATTGTGTGCTGGTCAACCTGTGTTGAGAATATGCGCCCCGATTTAACTACAATTCCAGGACTCGAAATGTCTTGATTTTGTACCGTTATTGGTGTGTGTGTGGCATCAGATACCGTCTGAGACTTCGACATTCTGTCGTCAGTTGGACCAACAACCAAGCCGCCCTCTATACCACCTCCTGTCAGGTGCAATTCTGGGTACGCCATGGAAGACACAGCGGTTTGGAGTTGGCCTCTGGATCCATCATTAACGATGTATTGTGGGTGATCATCATTGAGAAGCCCTGACAGTGTGTCGTGTGTGATGCTGTCCCGTGTGAAGTGAATCGTTGTGTCAGCTGCGTGTGCATTCGCCGCTGTGAATTCTGATGTAAACATGTCAGGTTGAGTTGTGACTCTAGTTCTCTTGACGCCCGTTATGCTTGTTGTCAGAAATCTGTTTGTCATTAAGGGTGATTCGGACTTCGAATAATGACATTTTCCAATTACCAATCCATTTTGATGACAACTGAGACAAGAGGTTTTAATTCGGGTTATTAAGTCCATGTGGGTATAGCAACCCGCGCCCACACATTGTCTGCAGTACATACATAGATATAATTACCGTCCCAAGATATTTCGCCCGCAGAACCTGCAGCAGTGTTGCTCGCTGGAGTTCGTTGAGAAACTTTAAGACTGCCGGGAATATTGATGAGACCTGTACCAAAATCTCCGCGCATAAGCAAATTAGTACCGCTTTCCAGTCGGAACCGATTACTTTCAGTCGTTAGATCGTCCCCTGCTTTATATCCTAATAGGACATTGCTTGATCCAGACGAAATGTTTCGACCACAATCAACCCCGATGCCTATGTTGTGAGTCCCTGTAAGAATGTTGTTCAATGACGAATTTCCTATGCCAATATTATGATTGAATGATACCGGGTTACCTGCGTTATTACCTCCCCGTACGGCATTGATCCCCAAACCTATATTGCTGTCGCCAGTTAGAGAATCGGAATGACCTCCGTTCCCCGCGCATGCGTTAGTGCCAATCCCGATGTTGTTATTGCCAGATGTCAGGTTTTGTCCGCATTGTAGACCAATACCAATATTATTATTACCAGTGGCCTTACCTAGACAGTCATAACCAACTCCGATACAATAATCACCCGAAACCTGTGCGTCAAGGGCAGAAGTTCCTATCGCAATATTTTCTGTAGCACCGTTGCTGAATATTTCAGTAATATTCCCCAGAGCCATGTTTCCGTTAGTGTCATTGAATAAAGCGTTAGCAGCGGATAAGTCCCCTGTGACACTCAGATCTCCTTCCATATGACCAGACCCCATCTCGTCTAAAGCATCTTGAAGGCCGTTTATATGCTCTACTTCAAGGAGAGATGACTTGATTCTCCTTCGTTTGTTACCGATTAACGGAAATCCTGGTTGAATTGAATATGCTCCGAGTGATGACGCAAACACATCCTTTCCATCATTACGGTTTGTCCCTAAGAATCGGTTTGACATAATGGCGTAATTCGATAAATGATTTAATTGTGTTTATTTTTTTTTTCGTCCTTTCTTTTTTTTCTTATTATTTTTTTTAGGAGGGACTGACGCCGATCCTGGACCTTGAGGCTGGCTGGCCCCCCGAGTACCCCTTGAAGGACCCCCCGGCGGAAACGTGCTAAACTTGGCTCCAGGTTTGCGTGCTAATGGAGGGGTAAACAGGGGGGTGGCAGTTAAGTCGGACTTGATGTCACGCAGCCGGGGAGAACCTGGAGTCCATGGGTTAGGTGGAACGACTGCAGGAGGGGCAGTCTGCGGGGTAGTCGGTGGTCCTACGGGTTTCGGGGTTATCGAGGGGGGTAAATTTTTGTTGCTGGAGGAGCTGCTGCTGTTGCTCCCGGTATCTGGTCCTACGGGTTTCGGAGGGGTCTTCGGTAGTTTATCCCGAACAGCATTAAACGCATCCTTAAGATTCTTGTTTGAAGGTGCATTCTCCTTTCCGGTCGTTGCCCTTTCCTTTCCGGACGTTGCCTTATCTATGTCTTTGCGGCCTTGGTCAGAGATTGGTGGGGCCATCGGCACTCCGTCCAGTTTCAGTTGCAGATTATCCACATCTAGTCTGTACTCAATATCGCTTGCCATTTTCGCGAGTGCGTCCCTGACTGATATTGTGTCGGTTATCACGCCACCCGCAATCACGTCTACAGGTTTGTTAGGGTTGCCGGCGGCCCCGCTGAGCTGAGAACGTCGAATGGCTGCATACGCGATGAAGCTCTCCTTGTTGTCCTTGAACAACTCGAGTGCCTCTGATGGCTTAAGATTGCTACTGCTGAGACCGAGCACGTCGTGCGTCATAGGAGGCATCTTTTTTGACATTTTGAATACAGCAGCCTTGTCCACTGCGTCCCGTCCAAACTGTTTGAGTCGGTCGATCATGCGCGCAAAATCTTCGTCTGCTGTACTTACCGACTGCTTCTCGAACGTCATAGTTCTGCCGATGTGTTCTGGGTGACTCATAGCGGCCACTGGCTTTATCGAAAAGTCCACTGGTGGTTGCACGACAAACAGGTTAAGTGGGTAATCCCAGTCACTCACATTATCTATCAGTGGTGTATCGACAATCGACATCGGTGTGCTCGTAGAAAACACGGGTGGCTGTGCGTATAGTGATCGCACAGTCATTCTCTCTTCATTGAGGCGCTTGCGTTTGGTTGGTCCGTAAAAGCCATCTTTTAAGTATTCACGGCGTTTCCAATCATCGTCCCATTGTGATGTCATTGTAAACCAAGTAATGATATTATGTCCTTTAATGTCATGTGTGTGTGCCTGGATCTGCATATATATTTAGAGATAGATTTACAATTAAAGGCACAACTGTTATATAGCGATTCGTGGCGTTATAACAGCAGCGGTAGGACTGCACCGGCGATTGGTGCAACCTCTTTGGCAATATTATACAACGGCATTGCAACTGGCTTGATTGCTTTCCAGATAGAGGTCCCTAGATCCTCAAAAAAATCGAGGATACCAGCCCCCGACATCGGAAGCATTCCTGCCTCTTGGCACATACCCTTGTATAAACACGAGCACATTTTTTTGCGTGCTGTTTTACTCACTGTTCCAGAACCCTTGAACTTTTTCTTTGCTCCGTCGAGTATTACAGGAATCAACTTATTTGCTATATCCCTGAAAGCCGCTTTTGGAGTGTCGGCACTTGACACCGCATTGTGTACGATCGTCGCGGCACCCTTGAGGTCATTCTTGTTCAGTCCTGTGACCTGTTCTATCTTAGGTAGGACCTTCCCGTTTATGAAATCTAATAGCGCTCCTTTACCTCTCATCGTGCCTCGCCGCCCTGGTAGACGGACCCCTCTGCCCGGAAGTTTAGTGCCGCGACCCTTGACACATTTGCGTTTGCGTTTGTGCGCGCAGGCCCGTTTCTGTTTCTTCCCTCGGCCCACGAGTTCCTTGCGAAGGCGCTGACCAGGAGCAAACCTTTTCTCGATAGTGGTCAATCGATTTTGGAGTGTCTGTAGATCGCCTGGTGACAATTGGGACCGTATGTCGGCCGCAAACTTCTGTTGATCAAGCAGTCCGACATCCTCGAGTGCTTTTTTTGCTTTTATGATCGTCCGGCCGGCTTTTATGTTGAACATATCATCTGCACCATCACGCTGAAGTCTGTTCAGTCTCTTGATCATCGTGTTGTCCGCTCGTCGCACTTTGTTTGGATGTAACAACAGATTCAGATCATGTTCTTCCGCAACTTGGTCTGTCCAGGTCCTGGGTGGGTCCTTTCGCTTCACTCGTCTCACGACATGCGTACCTGGACCGGCAAAGTTTGCTATTCCCATCTTGCCGTTCGACAGTCTGAGTGGGACGTGACTCTCTCCTGTGAACCCCTTCCTCGCACGGTCGTCTGATGCCGGGATTGCGTTTTTTATTGCGGTACCCAGTTCACCAGTCATATGTTGGTTTAACTTCGACCCGAACTTTGCTACCTTAGACCCAAAATTCCGTGCTCCCTTTATTATCTGTCTAACTCTACTCAGGACACCCCCTCCAGACATGGTTGCGGATGCGTCTGGGCCCATAACTTGGTCGAAGCGACCGCGGTATGCGATAACCCCCCATCGATCGTAGTGATTCAATGGCCGTGTTACATATTCATTTCGAATCCTAGTCATGCGATTGTTCTCCATCTTGTATCTCTCTTGTGTTTGGAAAAATGAGTATTTATTTAATACAGAATGAACTAGACCCGGACGAGTTCGTTCCATGAAACGATGATATCGGCTGTCCATGGCTCGCCACCTGTCCTGGCGATGCTCAAATCATCCCCCCGGAGTTGCAGTGATAATGTATCGATTGTGTTTCCAGCGAGACGTGCACAAGCCAACTCTATCGGCCTGAATGGTTCGTACGTGATCTGAGAATTCGACGGCACGTCGATCTGAACTCGAGCGATGATGTTTCTGCGGTTGTTTCCGATAAGTATGCCATCATCAACAAGTGAGCAGCTAACCAGGTAGTGTTCTGTAGGCGCCACGTTCGCAGTCGATTGAGATGTATAAACAGTGTCTACGGCGATCGTTGTAGGAAGCGGCGTTTCATCGAACCCTAGACGGCGTGCGAAGTTCCTATCAACAGAGAAGTCGACAGTTGTACCTACATACGGAAGATACAAAATAGAACGATTTGTGGTGTAGTCCGCATCTACAATGACCACTGGTTCTGGCGACACTTTTGCACCTTGAGTCGCGAGTGATTCTTGAATAGAAATGTTAAGTGCATCAATCGAATACAACCCTTCATCCAGTGTTACAGTATAGGCCGTGATGATATCGGCAGTGTTTGGCGCACTGATTGAGAATGTGTCGTTTACACCAGAAATCACGTTGGGAGTAGACCACCACACAGTTGCCTTCCGTAGGGACAGGATGGGATTTATAGCATTTCTAGGGATGAGAAGTGGTGGGTCGAGCCGCACGTCAAATGAGCCCCCGTTATCGCTTATATTGATGGCCCCGGCCCCAGTAGTATTTGATAAAGAGAATGCTCTTGTACGTTCAATAAGATGTGTAGACATTGCACGGTACTGCTGATTGGAATAATGTCATTTGTCATAAACCAATGACTGAAGACCATACATCATGGGATTGCGTCCGGTGCAGCGCCAAGACATCGTCTGGTGCCAGATGTAAACGACAGACATGTAAATACTCTGACATGTGTTGGCAACATACGTATAAAATAAAGAAACTCCGCATAGGAAAGAGTGGTATACCAAATTCGGGTGATGGTCTGTTCGCACTGCGTGACTTCGAACCTAACGAAATTATAATTGAATACGGAGGGAAAAGGGTTCCGGCGAAGGAATACCGCAAAGGAAAAGGGACATATGGAATTGAACTCTCAAGTAAAATGGTAGTTGACGCCAAGTCGACCCAATCCAATCTGGGTCGGTGGGCTAACCATTGTAGGGCACAAGACAAGAGAAAAAAACATTGCAAAGGCAATAACGCATTCTTTAGTCTGTTCCGTGGAAACAAAAGAAGGGGAAAACGGGCAATGATCAATGTCAGGGCAGACTACGAGGATAGGCCAGCAAGCGAAGTGCGCAAAGGGGGGATAAAAAAAGGAGAGGAGATCTTCGTCAATTATGGTTCCGACTACTGGCGAGAACAGTCCACATAATATCAATTAACACCAAACGATGAACAACGACGGATGTCGCGCGGCAGTAGTGGAGGGCAAGCGTGGTGCAAACATATGGCCGAAAGGATGCCGAACGAGGTATAATGTCGATAAGTTTGGTATGATATCTCCTCGTCTCCACCAAGCATATCTACAACCAAAGAATGGAAACAAAAAAAGGAAACGTGCGCAACATAAAAAGACAAACAAGAAGAAAACAGCTCCAAAAAAGAAGACTAGCAAGAAGAAGGCATCTCCAAAAAAGAAGACTAACAAGAAGAAGGTATCTCTAAAAAAGAAGACAAACAGGAAGAATGCAGCTCCAAAAAGGACCAAGCGTCACCGAAAGGTCTTGCGCGATAACATCCAAGGGATCACAAAGCCCGCCATCCGCCGTCTCGCTCGTCGAGGTGGTGTGAAGCGCATCCCTGGCATCGTCTACGAAGCCGATATTGTCGACAAAGAGCTCCAACTAGCGCCCGATCGCCACGACCCATGGCTGGTTGACCCAGATTGGTTGGTCATGGATATGCCTGATGATGTCCCGAATTTCAATGACCCCCCCAGGAAGAAATTCTATTTAGGCGAGACAGGAAGGAAAGCCCGTGTGGAAAATAACTTATGGAAACACATCGACCTCGGTTGGCAGTTTGACGGGAAAGAACCAATAAAAGGGGTTGAAGGACTACATCAATACGGCCCCCTATTATCAACAGCGCAAGAACTAAAAAGGCATAAGACATGGGCGAAGTTGCAAGCGGAAAGACGCAAGTCACAAAAGAAGAAGAGCATAAAAAAAAAAAAAGCAAAACGCCGGATCAAGCCCATGATGATCGCAAATTGACTTGATCCAGAGACATGATCACAATTTCAAGTTCACTATGAAGTATAAGCCATGCAAGGTCGCAGTTGTGAGGGGTAAACGTGGTGCAAGCATATGGCCGAAGGGGTGCAAGGTGAAGTATTATATCAACAAGTCTGGCGAACTGGGGCTGCGGGACCACACAAAGAAAAGGAAAGGGAAGCGGCGAAAGAGTACAAAGAAGCGAAAGCGCAAAAAGGGCGCGCCATCGAAGCGCAAACGGACGGCGTCATTAAAGAGTACATTCGCCCCGCAATGGGCCCAACTTTTAAACTAAAATAAATGCCACGAATTTATATATAACAGTTGTGCCTTTAATTGTAAATCTATCTCTAAATATATATGCGGATCCGGGCACATCTGGTCATGCAATAATCATAGTTTCTGCCAGCCTGGCGTGTGCTTCGTTACATGCCAGGGTGTACGTATACATGTTATTGGTGCGACCATTGCTGCGCTGTCTTTTCCGTCGTGACACGGAAAGGTGTACGCCAAATACGCTGCGGAGTAAGCAATTTAGCTTTCCTAGTACACCTTTCCGGCGACCGATTGACACGCCATACGCAGCCGATGCCTTCTCTGCGAGGCTGGTGAGTGCATCTGTATTCTGAGTAAGCACAGACGATTGTACGGTCTGTGTTCCGTCTCCGAAAGTTTCCATTCCGAGTATTTCCATTATATTCCCGATATAGCGGTTTCCCTGCCCAAATGCCTTGAATGTGATATCGGCCCATGCATGCCGAGGAAGTCTTTGGGCGTTGCGCTCTATAACATCCATCGTATCACATTTCTCGAGCGTACATCTATTTCGAATTTGCTTGAAGTCCTTCACTGCAATTTTTGCATCGTCAAGTGACGGCATCCCTGGCCAGTGAGAGAGTGCGTATCCCATCTCGGATGCCCTTTGGTCTCTGTTGTCTGAGGTCCCATCCCTAATCCTCTCTTTCGCACTCCGAGTGACAACGTCAATGGAACTGGTGGCCATTTCGTTAAATATGTCTTCAAACATCTCGCCCTCTGCCCTTTTCACAGACTCGATCGACTCATCCAGCAATGTCGAGTCAGAATCCGTATGCTGTGGACGTTTGAGTAGATACACACCCCAATGCCGATTGGTAGCGAGCCGAGCAAGTTCGTACGCACACGACTTCCGCGTCTCGATCCTCGTCTCGATAAAAACGCGTGTGACCCAATCAGGTGACATAGTGACAACACCAGACTGGATGGATGGGATCATTCGCACAAGCGGTTGGTATACGCTAGAAAGAAACTCCCTTCGTGATGTTACTCCTGCGTGTATATCTCTGCGCAGTTCGTCCGGGTCGTTGTATACAAACATAGCATTAGATGAGATAAGCACATCAACAGTTTCGCTTGTCAACGTCCTGAAGCGCCCAACCATCTGTAGCAACTCCCGTGCGTTGCAACCGTTCCCACGCGTGTCTACAAACACTTTGCCCCATTCAATGTTTATATCGATCCCAACACTGACTTTGGATGTATACACAAAAAAATCAACATCAGCCAGGTAGCCGTCGACGTCAGCGAGGAACTCCTTGAGGTCTGCCGAGGATATATCTGCAGTCACCTCGACAATACGCTTGTCTGGAAACTTCTTCCTGACAAGATCTGCAAAGTGAAGAGCCCGGCGTTTGGTTCTGCATGCGATGGATGTCTTGGCACCACCCGCCAATGATTCACATACCCGGTTGATAAACACATCCTCGTCTGGTAGCAGGTCCAATCGTCTGTTCATGCGATAATTCCCGTATCGTGCAACCGTGATCTCACCGTCACCCGGAAATATATGCGAGAGCGCTGTAGGAACAACATTATCACTTTCAGTGTCTGCGTCCAGCGTGATCGTGCGCCTACTACCTCGCAAAAGTGTCTTGAATATCTCAGCGTTATCACCAATATGGTGCTTGTTTGTCTCTGCCTGCATCATAGACGAAAGAACACTCCGGACCTCATCAATGATGACGAGGTCGAATCCATCCTTACCCACTAGGTTATGAAGGCTCTCGTATTCAACAACAATTCGGTTTGCGTTGTATGCATTGGGGTCGCGATAATGCACGAAGCCAGGATACTTATTGGCCAGCTCGATTGTCAGGGATATCCGGGGACAGATGATCAAGATTCGTGCACTCGGGCCATACGAGGAAGCGAGGCGTTCGGTCGAATATGTTTTGCCCTCACCCATCCCTGCTATACATACCAGGCACTTCTCCCCTGGTGCTGGTACGGGGTGGCGATTTATCCGTGCATTCTCTGTTATGATGTCCCTGATCCGCACAGAGTCTGGCCACTTTGCTTCTGACGCGGAGACACCAGTGAATTTGCCATCAGAATCCCATGATATCAGCTGTCCTGATCCAATTCGACCAATCATCCGACCAGTCCTCATATCGTGACCACCACTAGAAGACATACAGTGATACCAGACGACACCAGTTTCATCTATGTTGAGATAGCACCGGTTCCGGACGCAGTGATGACGGGTGATGAGACAAGTCCGACCAGCAGTTGCGTCAGTCTCCCCTACAAAGAACGAGGGTCCGACCTGTCGGACCTGTGTAATCGTATCACCATGAGACACGAGCATACCAACCAATTCCTTTTCCAGTGCTTGGTCCGGGGTATACGGTACTATACCGCTGCGAGGTGCATGTCTCGTGCTTTCATGTAACACCAGTTGGTCCGAGACTGTGTGTACCCCAGAAACAGTAGGACGTGTTGCCGCGATCACAGTCCTGGCGGGCATCTTGTTCATTCGCTCCCCTCGTTTGTGCGAACCAGCAACCCTGAATGCCTGTCTGCGTTTATATACAACAGGGTCTATGATCATTCTCCGTTTGTTGTCTCTTACATAAAACAATCGATCATCACTTGATACATAAGGAATCAGGATATCAGTAACAAACCGCCCCACGTGTATCTGGGATGGAAATGTATGTGCACACCAGTGTAGGTGGTATGAATGCTTAAATGTACCATCACTCAGGAGCCGAGAGTTGCACGTATGCAGTGGGTTGTCGTCTGTATCAAGCAATGCCCGAATACCTTTGTGTATTGGGATCAACCGATCAAGAGGTCGACATTCCTCAGTTGGTGACGTCCACTCAACGTCCAAATACAGATGGGTTGACTCATCGCCATGGCGATCGCTGTAGTTCAGCCAATAGAAACTCCGATCAGAGTTTGATGTTTTCGCATAGAAGTCTATAAAGGCGGCAACAGACATAAACGAACCAAACAATACATTGAACCGCCTATGCCATGACACAAATATCGTGTGACCTTTGGCATGTCCAGTTGCATATGCATGCTCTGCTGGCTTTTGACCCTTGTGGGTGGCGTATGTCCAACACACATCCCTTAAAATTTTCTTCTTCACCATAGGAGAGAGTTGGAAATTATGACAAAGGGTATGGGAATACATGGGATCCCACGGGGATCCCTGTGTGATCCCGGGTGCCAGTAATTTAATTTTAATCAGAACATGCTTGGAAAAATTCGAATTCTTGGTCAGCGGGGCTCCCACACATGAGAAGATCGCCGACGAATGTGCCCCAGTCGTGGCCCCACGCGTGTGGTGCTGAGTAGTCCCTTGTCGTAGGTGTTGGGCCATAGCGCTTATACGCCGACTTATCGTCACCCTCGTGGTATCGGCTGGTGTAGTCTTTGCACGTCAGGATGTGCTTCGCATGCTTTCGTGCATGTGCCTTGCCCTGGTCCCAGAAGATCCACCCTATCATGACAGTAAATGGTATATGACAGGTAAGCCTTTAATTGTAATTCATTCTATATATATATATGCAATTCAGGGCACACATACCACACGACTTCAACGTTTGGTCGGATGGATCCATGACTGCGTCCCAGTCTTCAACAGGGTCGAATATGTCGTATCCACGCGCATTGAGGCTCTCGTATACAAATACCATATCAAGAGAGGCGATCTCGTAATCTTGAATCAGGTTGTCTGCAAGGATCGTGCCCATGTTGGCCTTGAAACACGTCCAGCCGTTGGTTCGCCCATCCCACAGCAATGATAGTAGTGATGCAATCACACATGAAGTCGCTCTTGACAATGTCATCAACTTGTGGATCTTCATTGCAGACGTCGCCTCATGCTGCTGGAATTCGTTGTGGAACGCTTTACATGTGATAGACAAAGCACTCAACATCGTTCCATACTGCTTTGGCGGGATCGTCTTCACCAGGGAGCGTTTCCTGATGAGGTTCCGGATGTTTGCCTCACGAGATATTTTTTTTCGCTTTGGACCCCGAGTCTTTGGAGGGGGCACTGGTGGTAGTGTCGATTCTTCACACATAGCCCTGCAGATCGAGTCACCAACAAGGGACATGGCATCCCTTGTCGCTGCTTCGGTCGCAGTTGCTTGTCTCGACATGCCTAGGCTGGTTGAATTGTGAGCAGATCCTCGAGGTGAACTGAGAGTTCGGAAATAGTCGCCCCCTTTTTTACTATCGAATTTCCATATATTTTACACCGAAATTCTCCAAATCACACCGTTTATCTCACACCGTTGAAATTGAAACGGTATATGAATGATGTGTTCGATGTAAAATTATATGGAATTTCGATAGTAAAAAATGGACGAAGACTTCCGAACACTCAGTTCAATTATATAATCTGAGAAGGTCAAGATGTCAAGGCAGCTCTCCGTCGCAAAGAAGGCCCGCACCACCACCAACCCTGTTAGGCAAATGCTTCCTTTCGACCTTTCTATGCATTCAATCACATACCTCGACTCTGGAATTGACGAGGCTGGAGCTTTCGTCTGCTGTGGATGCAACAAGTGTACAATCGGCTACAGTCTATACGACAAGCCCTATGGAAAGGTATATACCACTGTTCATATTGACATTCTCACTTATCGTGTATCACTACCAGGTATGCATGGCATGCATCGGTGATAGGTTCTCCGAGCCAGCAATCAGGCAGGCCATCTACGACTCGCCAACTCACTGGGCGATCGCCATCGTGATGCCAGATCTCGAGGACGTGTGGCATGGATTCGAGAGGGTAACTATACTAATACAATCGACTGTCCTTTCGTATAAATACTAACACTTGCTATTGTTCTTCTCATAGGTTCATCTCATGGGACCCAACTTCATCGTGCAGCGAGGCGAAGTCATGATGCAAGACATGGACATCCCGATGCTGATCATGCAATATGCATTCCCGCATATTCACGAACTCGACCTTGACGAGGCCAAGGCAGCCTTTATCATTGTATTAAATTAAACAATAAACAAGAGCAGTCTTTCATATTTCGATATGAACACAAAGCAAAAAGCGGAGACGCAATACAAGAGATGGTTGGCGGTTGCAGAGAGTGTGGTCGGGAGTGGTGAGACTACCTTGTCTCAGCTAACTACAGGTGGAAAAAAAATGTTTGGCGACAAATATGTTGGTACATTTGCAAGTGACAAGATACCAATGCTCTCAGATGACCAGGTTGCGATCGTGAATGTAGACAGAACTGGCCAACCTGGGTCGCATTGGATTGGTTGGACAAAAACGCTAGTATATGATTCATTCGGTCGAAAAGTCAAGAGTCTTTTGACCGCAGACAATATACCAATGGACACTGCTGATGATGCAGAGCAGTCTGCAACAGAATCAAACTGCGGAGCAAGGTGTCTGGCATTCTTATCCGTATACCTTCTGCATGGCCACAATGCGGCCGTACACATTTAAGTTCTGAACATTAAATTCTGAGTGTCCCATGATACCAATTAGGGTTGTTTAATACAAATTAACGCGTCAGACACACCAATATGACTTCAGGACACCCTAAACAGCCAAAATAAGGGATTCGCGTATAAAATTCCCCGCGAAGCTC
>Ga0181380_1000716_pt1 | contig 14773 bp, 21 predicted proteins | sample 3SPOviralmetaG_FD_130116 | JGI IMG/M metagenome (GOLD analysis project Ga0181380, IMG submission 130116) | Marine viral communities from the oligotrophic San Pedro Time Series (SPOT) site, San Pedro Channel, CA, USA - 3 SPOT_SRF_2009-08-19 | ecosystem: Environmental > Aquatic > Marine > Strait... | reverse complement strand
TCTATTATGATTACTTGATTTCAGCCTCGCCAAAGAATGAAATCGGACAAAACCCCCCAGGGGATAAACAACGATTAGACCAATGTCAGTAAGAATAACCTTGTTCACTAGTAATTATACTGCGAGTCTATTTTTTATTGTAGATACGGTTTTTTTACACTTTTTACACTTTTGGACCCAACCTATGCCACGGCTGTGATTGGTGTTGTAACTTGCACTGGGTAAAAACTTTTGGTAATTGAATTCATCGTGATTACAAAATTGACAAATTTGTATTTTGAAAAGTTCGTCACGTTCTAAATGATAAGAACGCGGATCTAACATTAGATAACGTGCTTCCATTACAGCATCAACGCTAGTGCTACAATAACACCTATCAATTGCACAAACACAACACCAACACCCCATTTGAACATACGGTGTATGCCATTCATGTCGTCTTGCATGTGTTTTAGATGGTTGTTAACAATAATTTCTAATTTTTGTTCAACCAATGCTAGGCGTTTATCTAATTCTGCCATATCACTCATTATAATACTGATCCTAATTGAACTGCACGCCAATCATTGCCATCATACACAGCAATACAGCCAACGCCTGCACTGTCATCACCGCCATCTGAACAATAAGCAACATCACCTGATGCTTGGTCTGTTCTTGCGTTGAGTTGTGCCGCAGTTTGTGGTTTTAAATTGAGTATTTCTTCTAGTTTTACTTTGCCTGTGTCTGGATCTAGTGTAAGAGGATTGCTTGAACTTGAATTAATTTCATCTGGTATTTGTGAGGCTAAAATTTTTGAGCCACTGTCTAAACCAGCAACTCCACTTGCTGTGTTACGTCCATTGATAACAGCCGTAAGTTCGTCTAACGCCGCTTTGAGATCTACTCTTGCGTTCGCTGGCGAATCAGTTGCACTGTCCAAATTTGTTGTTACTATGTTTCCTGCGTTTGCCCAAGCCATATTTTTTTACCTCTCATTGTTATTTAACGTCATTGTAGCATTTACATATAAAAACGCTTGTATGACGCTTATTTTGCGTCTTAGACGCCATTAATTTATCTTTATACACTTGACTCATACGCTGTAAATCCTGTATGTCCATGATACCAAAAATTGCCAGTTCCCAAACTTGCTACCTTGTGCATATACAACGTAGGATTATTTAAAGTTATGTTATTTGGACCAACCAATGTAGTCCCACCTGCTTTAACTTCATAAGTGTGATTGCCACCTCCACCTAAAGATATAGGGTGAACCAAAATCATTATTGTAGAATTAACTGCCATGTTTTGAATATCAATTGTCAAAGTTAATCCAGGTGATGTTGAAATATTAACACTAAAAATTAAAACTTTTTTACCACTTGAAAGAGTTAAGGATGATGAACCTCCTGAAGTATAACTTGCAGTTTGTATGTCACTTGCTGTCCATGTTGGTAATGTGCTACCTGTATTTGTTAGCGTAATGCTACCAGCACTATCAGGTGAACTTACACTTATGCCTGTTCCACCAACAATCTCTTGAATACCGCCGCCTAGTGTGCCTGCATTGTAATCAGTGCCTATTGTGTTAATGGCATCAGCCATTATTTTTAATTCTGGTCTTGAATCATCTAATCTGTCTGTGTCTGCATCAAATTTACTTGCGTCTGGTAGTGTAATACTTGGCATTATGCTGTCCTCACGTTTCCGGTAATTGAATCTGCAATCAAAGTTCTTAGTCCTTCAATGCGTATGTCCAATACTGCGTCTACATTTGTTTGTCCGTAGGTTGCTAAATCTACAATTTTTAATTCTGGTGATGCACCTTTGCTTACAACTGTTACGTGTGGTATAGGTGTTGCACCTTCTTCTATATATAGTTCTCCTGCACTGTCATCACTAGCAACATAGTTACTAGCAACATAAGTGTTTATTGATTGTCTTGGTTGACATATCAAACTTGTAATTTGACTGAAGCCTGTAGCAATTGACAATGTTCTTTGTCCAACAGTGCCACTGAGACTTGATGTTGCAACGTCTGTTAGTGTTTCTGTTGCGTAATCTTGTAGTGCATTGAATTGCATAGAAGAAAGTGTTGCTATTCCTAGTCCTGCACTGTCTTCTGTGATGCTAACCTTAAGTTGAAAGTAACGTGCTTTTACAGCACTTACACTGTCGCCTGGTGTCCAACTTATACTGCTTGGACTAGTAATTGCACTGCCTGATAGTGCGTCTCCGTAAAACAATGTCATAGTAATATTGCCAACTGGTGTGTAAACTACATCTGTTGTTACGTTAAAATAATTACTTTCATTGGCATCAAATACATTACTAGTAAATTCTAATGGTAGTGTAGGTGTGTAACGCCAACTGTCATATGTGCTCCAATTGTTGGTTAGGTCTGCCCAAGTAGTAGAACTACCAGCAAGATAAACATTGTTGTCTGTATCATAATAACCGTTGCCTGACATATTATCCTCCTAGGTCCACATTTGCACTGAATCCAGCAAAGCCTGTGCTTCCTGGAAACTGCACTTGAATAATATGGTTCCAAAAGGCTTCAAAACTAGATCCATATCTTATTTTGTTGTTTATATCTAAGTATCTTACTACTTGTTTACCATCACTGTTTATAGATAGTTTATCTGTGTTAGAGCGATATTTTTGAAATACTACATCTCCTACTTCAGAAAATACTGCACTGTCTGGTGATTTGTCTGGCAACACTGTTGATGTGCCGTTTACATTTCTTACAAAATCAAAAGCCCAATATTCATCTGAACTATAAATTAATCTACCACTGTTGCTCCAATCAATTGACCAATATCCTGTGCTATCAAGATCAAACACTGCATTGTTAAATCTATTAGGAAAAATACTAATGCTTTCTAACAATGCCATACTACCTGGATTGCCGCGTTTGCCTCTAAAAATACGCATATAGTTTACAGTTGGATCCGCAGGTAAATTCAAATATAAACTTGGTATTTTATAACCAGTTTTTCTAGCACCATTGTGAAATACACTGTAAGGATATTTCTGTAAATTAAAATTAGTTCCGCCTGAAATATCATTAGCATCACCGCCTGGACCAAATGCTGAAAAACTAACAGCAACACTTGTCTTATGACACTGTGCAGGATAACCATTGTCTTGTGTGCCTAGTCCTCTAAATTCTCTTACACCAGGTGGTAATGGTGGTGGAGGTAAAGGTGGTGGCTCAATTGGTTTTTGAATTTCTTCTGGTGGATCAGGTGGAAAGTCCGTTGGATCCTCAGGCCCTGGATCCGGTGTAGGTGGAACTGGCACTGGTGGTATCTCTGGCTCATCTGGTGGATCTGGAATAATAGGTTCTGGTTGTGGATCTGGATCATCAATAGGATCACCTGCACTGTCAAACCCAATACCAGGTGGTGTAGGATCTTCAGGTGGCACAATACCAATTGGTGGTAAAACTGGTGGTGGTGAAATAGGATTAGGCAAAATAGGATCTGGTCTTTTAGGCGGAATAGGTATGTCTTCTTCATCCGTTGTAATAAACGGATAAGTTGTAGCAATAACTTCTACGCAATCCATTGTTACTGTGCTAGTTGGTGTAATTTGTAAACTAATCACTCTAAACAAAACGTTTGTTAGACCTAGTCTTGTGTGATTAACACGAATAACATCTCCTGGCTCTACAGCAATTAAATCAGGTGTGCCTTCAAAACTTAAAATTCTTTGTTGTCTAGATTTTTCTAAAATCATTTTAGCAATGTGTCTAGCAATATACTTGTTTGTTAGTGTAGGAAAGCCAAACTCTCCTGATAACACTTCGTCTGAGTCTTCTGCTAGATAAGTTGCTTCTAGTGTGCTGTCTTTTTCAGGATACACTACTTGTTGATTTGTAAAATTCAAATCAGGATCTACATAGTTTACAGTAACTTGGTTAAAGTAACTGTTTTTACGTTCACCTACTATTTCTGCACCGCCATTTATAAAATTCTCTTCAACATCAAATTTTACATTTGTAACACTGCTAACAATGTCAATGTCGTTGCCTGCATCTTCAATTTTTAATTTGTATCTACCTTGTATAAAAGGCATAATGGCTCTACAACCACTCAACAGTTCTTTGGTGTTGTCAAGCAATTTTGATCCTGTGTTTACCACAGCATTCATAGTCATAACTTTACCTGTTGCACCAGTATAGTATGTAACCTGTTGATCTAATTTGTTGTGTGCAATTTTAAAACTTGCGCCGTCTATTTCTGAAATAGGTAAACCAACACCATACCTAGCATTTGTAAGATAATCTAACAAACAGTCTGCTGGATTGTAACTTAATGTTTTTGTAGCACTGGTATAATTTGTTATGTCTGTTGTGCCATCATGATTAGCACCAATATCATATACTTTTTGTCCTAGTATATCACATTTGACTTGTGGCACACCTCCACTAAATGGATTGTTGTCTTGATCTTCTTGTGTTTCAATTTTTTTGTATTCATAACGTGCGGCAAGATAACAAATACCTTTTAGTCTTCTTTGTTTCTTGCTCCATTCATTAGACTCATTCAATAAATTACTTTGTGCTTGTGTTTCACTGCCTCTGAAAAATTGTAACTTTGCTCTACCACTGTAACGTCCTGCGTTTACTGTAACAATAGTTTCATTTGGAAATTTATCACTGTTTGTAAACAGGCTTCTTGGCAATTCATTGTCATCAATAAACAAACGTTTTAGTCCAGCAACTTCACCATGTGATAGTGCATAACAAACATAAAGAAATTTGTTGCTGTCACCTTGTGTGTCTACAAAAACTATGTTCCCGCCTAAACGTCTGTAACCATAAACAACTGGCAGTGAATTTGTTGTTCCTGATTTTGTAACTGTAACACCTTGTGCATACTGAGCACTTTGTTCACCAATGTTTGGATCTGGAACATCAAACAATCCTGTAAAAGGTTGAACAACAAAATCAATAACGTCACCGACAAAGTCAACAACACCTTTAACAATATTGGTTACTGCTTTTACAACACTCTTAAATGCTTTTTTTATACTTTTAAAGAAACCCATTATGCTTTACCCCATTTGATGTCACTAACACTTTCGTGACTAAATTCAAAGCCAAATTCATTTGGATCTATTTTTTTCATACTGCCTTGGTTAGTTCTTATACCTTTTGTTTTATCAAAATCAGCAAAGTTACTTTTTACAGTAAGTGTAATGTTGCTTTCGCCTTCACCATCTCTGTGTTGGTATCCACTTACTTTACCTTTGAACAGCAACAATGGCACATCAACTATACCATATGTGTCTTCATCTAAAAATATTCTATAAAAACTCATTGATTGGTTAACAATGCCTGGAATAGTTGTAATGTTTCTTATGTTTGCATCTAAACCACTCAATGTAACGTTACAAGTTGTAATGTTTAGTGTGCCGCTTTCTCTACTGTCACTAACACCTAATAAAACACCATCACTGGTGTATGTGTTAGCGCCTGCATCAGGTGCAGTGGCTGTATCATATGAAACTGAAAACGGTGATTCTGTAAGATAGAGTGCATTCTTGCCTAGATACTGACTTGGTAAACCAATTTCAATAAGATGAGCACTTACTATTGCTCTTCCAGCAAACGCCGTAGATAATGGAGTGCTTATTCTTGACATTAAATTTCCTCTATAAAATCTATTTCATATCTGTATAACTTTTCTGTGCCTACTGAAATTTCTTGCACATCATTTTCTAAAGTCATTCTAAATTGAACGTTATCATATTGAATAGTGTTGCCAGTTGAAATACCTTGTGTAAGTCCTGGTGTAATTTTCATAAACTGTGTGCCTGCACTATCTTCAATTAGTGTTTCTTTTACCATGTAAACTTTTGAATGATTTGAAAAACGTATCATGTCACCAACTTTAACAATTTCATCACCATCGCTTGTTGTTGCAGTAACAGGTATTTCTGTGCTACCACCTACTGTGTCACTTGCAACTGTAATTGTGTGTGTTTTGCTTGTCATACTTGATTCAGATACTTCTGGAAATATAACATCAAAACTGTTGAGGCTACCTCTGCATTCTGTAATGAAAGCAAAGATTGGTCTAAATTCTGTTGTTGTCATTGGAGGAAACACTGCTGTTGCACTCCATACTGTTGTGCCTACTGCACTTCTAATTCTTCTACCACTCAATGCTACAGTGTTTGTAGTTGTAGTGTTGATGTTTAATCTTACACTTTGAAATCCGGGTGTTGTTGGAAAATTTCCTAAAAAAGCCATTATCCTGTTACTCCTGCTCTGCCTCTCTCATTCATAGCAGTGTTAATTAGGTTTACAATTAAGCCACGTCTTGATGTAATGAGATCATCAAAACCTGCTGTGTCATTTGCTTGTATATTGAATACAACATTAACGTCTTTGCCACCGCCGCCCATGCCATCAATTGCATCAGCAACTTCTCTTGGTATAACTGTGCTTGACTGTTTAGGAACAATAAGTTCTGGACCATCTTCACCAACAATCGCTGGTCTACCTGCTGTTGCAATACCACCTCTTTGATACTGCTGTGCTCTAATAGTTGACACTTGTGCTAAACCAGCCGCAACAACACCAGCCGCCGCTAAAAAGTTAAATGGTGGTGGATATGTAGCAAGTGCTTTGGTTGCACCTTGGTAAGTGTTTATAACTGCTTGTGCAATAGCAACTGCTTTTTGTGCGGCAAAGAACTTTTTGTTTACTCTGCCTAATCCAGCAAATAAAGTATTTGCTTGTTCTAAACCAAACTGTGTTTTTTCTAATTCTGATTTCTTTTCAAATTCAATTCTTTTTGCAACAATTTCTTTTTGTTTTTCATCTGCACCCATTCTTTGCAAATTGTATTTTACATTTTCATTAATAACTTCATTAAGTCCTTTTTTCTCCATCAACACTTGTCTGTGTATAGATTTTTCCATACTAGCATCACGTTTTGATAGATAGTCTTCAAAGTTTTGAAAACGTTGATTTAAGAAACTTTCTTCTAAAGTCATCAACTTGTTAAATTTCTCAACACTGCCTTCAACTTCTTTATCGTTGATTATTTTAACTGCGGCTTCTTTTATTTTTTCTAATTCTTTATTTTGTTTTTCAACTTGGAATACATCGATAAGTCCTGCACGGCCTAATAAGTCTGCGGCACTTTTTTGTAATTCTTGTTGTTTTCTAAGTTGACTAGTTTGTGATACAATAATATCAAACTTTTCTTTTTCTTGTTCTGTTAATTCTTTACCAAGACGCTTTTCTGCATCTTTAATTAATTTAAGTTTTTCTTGTTGTTCAGCATTCAATCCAGCAATACGAATTTCTTCTAGTTTGCCAGCAATAATTGTTTCAAGTTGTTTGCCTCTTTCAATTTCTGCCGCCGCTATTGCTTCTGCGGCTTTCTTTTGTGTTTCTAAACTTGCTTCTGTTTCAGTAAGTGTTTTGTTAGTTTCTGCTGATCTTTCTTTGATGCTGGCAAATTGTTCATCTACTTTTTGTGATAAATTTCCAACATCGCCAACAGCCTTAACTAATGGACCTGCAATTTCTTTTGTAAGTTCTTTACTGCTTTCAAGCATATCATCAAGCAACCCATCGTCGCCCAATATGCCCATTTTTTCGCCTAGTTTAGTAAATGCTCCTGTAGTATATTCAATACCTGCCGCAATAAGAAGTCCTGCCGCAATAAGTGGATTAGCCGCCATTGCTACTGTAAGTGCTTTGGTTGCTCTTGTCGCTAATACAATACCTTTAACTAACGGTCCAGCAAGTGCTGTTGCAATACTAGCAACACCAACAGCAATTTTTAAACCTAAGAATAAAGCAAAACCTTTTGCTAATAAACCTATGTTCTCAAATACTAGTATTGCCGCTTCTTTGGCAAATAAAAATGCTTTGGTTAAACCATTACCAATTTTATCAATTGCTTCGTCATTTTTAGTAAGCAAGTCTGTAAGTCCATTAAGTGCATCTGCTATTGCTAATCCAAATCCGCCCTCGCCTAGTGCCGCACTTGCTTCAAATATAGAACCACGGAAGTTGGACATAGCAAGTGATAAACTACCAATAGTAACATCGCCAAATCTACCACCTTCTTCACCTAGTGCTTTTAACTGTTCAATTAAGTCTTTTGTGCTTGTAGAAACAGCAACTTGATCTTCACCAATACGTGCAACAAACTTACCATTTTCTTTTGATACCTTAACACCAAATTCTTTTAAACGTTCAAATTCGCCTGTAAGTGCGTCTGCTACTGCTTCACCTAACTGTGTAATTGATTTACTGTTAGCCGCCGCAATGTTTGAGAACGCCTTCATTGACTCGTTTGAAGTATCTAAACCAAATCTGTTAAAGATAACAAATGCTTCTGTTAACTGATTAACGTCTTGTGGTAAACTTCTAGCAAGTTTTGATAATCTAGCAATTTCTGCGTTAGCAAGTTCTTGACTACCTAGATAGGTTGTCAACTGTGTTCTAAAGCCTTCCATTGCTTGTGTAGCATTAAGTATTCCCTTAATACCAGCACCAGTTGCAAATCCAGCAAAGGCAGTTACAGCCGCGGCCGCAAGTCTATTAACACCTAGCAAACCAGTTTGTAGTTTACCAAGTCTTGTGTTAATGTTTTTTAAAGCCGCTTGTGTTTTATCAACTACGCGGACTTCTATTTCCTGTCTTGCCATTACTCATCGACTCCTTGCTTTTATCACTTTGCAGTTTGAACCATTCATACCACATTGTTATTTCTAGGACGCTGAACTGCATCACTTCTTCAATTGATTTGCCTAGCGTTTCCGCAATACGCATAATCAACTGAAGATCAACGTCCTCTTTTAGTTTTTTCCTACAGCCTCATACTCAGATGTAGCAGAATTTAATTCTGTTGCAATTCTGATAAGAACAGTTGGATCAACTTCATGCATCAAAGTGTTTCTGTCAAATTTTGAAAACAATGGTTTACCTTCTGGATCTAGTGCTTTTACTAGAATTGATTCAACCAATGCTTCAACAGTCTTACCTTGTTGTTGCAGTTCGATTATTTTACCTTCAGCGGCAAATGAATAAGATGGCTTGTAGTAAATGTCAGTTTTCCATTCTTCTACTTTCATTTTTCTAAGTTCACCTGTCAGTTTACCTTTGAAGTGTTGTTTTGCATTGTCTAATACATTACTCATTTATATCTCCTTTTAGATATCTCCCTAATGGTAGGCCCTAATATACCGTTAGGTGCTTGTTTTGAGCGGCCCTTTTCTAACAAGTCGATGTAGGGCACACGGTTGACTATCTTCTTCATCTTAAATGATGATTCAAGGCGCCAACCGCGTCTCGCTTGTCCCTGGTCTATTGGTGTCTTTTGAACAGCAACAGACTTTGTATCTTCCGCTATTTTGGTTACAAGAGAATCTTTTTCTCTTTCAAGACTTCTCGCAACCGAACGTGTGCCTTTAACACGTATCTGTAACATTACAATTACACAGTGCCTATTGTTAAAGCACCGCTTCCTTGGAAATTAACAGTTGCAGTAATAAGGTCGTCAAAACTTGCAGTTCTTGATACTGATGTAGTAATCACAGATCCACTAAATTTTTGTCCTGTTGCCGCATCTGGAAAAAACTCTACTGTAAGAGCCCCGTCTTGTGCTGGATCAAACGCATTAGAAGCCGCAGTATGAGTTGAGTCATATACTACTTCCATTGATCCTGTAAACTGGTGTAAACCAGATTTGTATGTTCTTGCCGCGTCGCCCATAACTGTGTCTTCAATCACATCTTTTGTGTGTTCCACTGTCCATGAACGAACTTCAGCAACGGTAGTTGTTCCTGCAGAATCCTCCGCAGTTATTTCAACTTTACCATTTTCGCCTGTAAATGTAGCCATTGGTTAGTCCTCCTTGTTGGCAGTTTCGTTGTCAATGTCGCTTAAACGTTCACCCTCTGGTGCTGAAACAGACTCAATTGAATCTGCCCAATCTTCTCCAGTTAATGGATCCCATTCTTCTTCATTGTCAACTTCTGTTGAAGTCACTTGGGCTTTTGCAGTAATTTTATTTTTACTGCGTTTGGCCGGTGACTTTTTTTCTTCTTTGGGTTGTTCTAAAACAGTCCATCCTTCAGAAAGAAATCTTTCTACACGGTCTTTTTCTACTGGTATAGTTTGACCGTTGTTATCTATCATTTTCGTATACTGTGTTGGCATTATACTGCTCCTTTAGTAAATGAATAATGAACTTCTGCAATTAGTGCAAATTCGCCTAATGGTGCAACTCTATCTACAATGTCAATACTTGTAACATGTGTAGTTGCCGCTCTTAATGCATCTAGTTCTCTATTCCTGTTAGTGTTTAAAGTTTCTTCAATACGTTCAATTAGTTCATTACGTTTTTGATCTACGCTTTGAACAAACCCTTGTCGTCCGTCTGATCGAACAAACCCTCTTACAGTAACTTCCAATACGCCGCGTCTATTGCCGCCCATTGAATTATCTTCTCGTGTTTCATTGCCTGTTGTTACTAACAGTGCCGGAAATTGTTGTAGACTTAATTTGTTTACGTCAAAAGGTTCACGTGTGATAAGTCTAGGCTTAGGAACATCCATGTCCTCTAACACTTCAATAATGTTATTGATTATATCTTCTCTGTTTGACATAGCCTACTACCTTTTTAGGCGTAGGTAATGAGTAGGTTCTTTTTCAGCGTCTGTAACTGTTCCGCTTGAGTCCCTGTCATATTCTACACCGTCTCTTAAAATTCTATCAAATTCTTCTGAATATTCTCTTCTATAGAACTCCATCTTTCTTTCAAAGATATCTGGTTCTACTTCAAATTTTGATAGTTTAGGGAAAATGTGATATCCTAGGGTGCGATATACAGTTGCTCTTGTAAGTTGGCTCGCTGTGTATAAGTTTTCGCTAGGTTCAACTGATCCTGCAAGATATTTGACATCATACGCTCCTACCATTTGTGTAGGCCACCATTGAATACGCAAATCTCTAAACACATCGTTTTGTGCTTTTGTAAGTTCTGCTTCAAAGTCTGGAATGCCAAAATCTAAAATATCTGGCTCGTATTCTTGTATGTCGCTGATCGTTGCTAATGTTGTCATAGGATACTGTCCTTTATATGTGCTTTAGGTCCTTCCCAAACCACCAAATTTGTTTACAATGTTATTTATGGTTAAAGGTGAGAAAAGGGCGAATTTCTCCGCCCCTTTCAAGTATTTTAAAACTATTGTAATTAGATTACAGCAGTTCCGTCTGAAGTGATACCAACACCGTATTGGTCAAATAGTTCACTAACACCGTATGCCATTGATCCTACGATCTCTGAAGCACGTAATGAAGCGTCTCTTTGAGTTTCAATTCTCATTGATCTCTTAACCATGTAACCTAAAGCGTCTTGTGTCATTACAGCACCTGTGTAAGCACCTGCTGAATCTGGAGCACCAATAATTGTGCTTTCAAATACATCGATACCTGCGATTCTGCCAATGAAACCTTGCTCTAAAGCACGGTTACCTACATCACTTAAACTGTGTGACATAGTTGCACCGTTGTTAGTCAATTGTGCTTTGATGTCATACGCTTGATATGGGTGTAACACTGCAACAAACGCACCATTTTGATCTGCTTTGTTTGCTTTTAGTGTAGCCGCCGCTTTGAATAAGTCTTCAACTGTTACTGCCGCACTAGTTTTGTTAATGTTGTTAGAAAAACCAGTGAACAATGCCGCTAGGTCAGTGTCAACTTTTTCTGCCATTGCCGCACCAATTTGACGTCCTACTGCCGCGGCAGTGTCGTCGTTTGATGCTTCTTCTAGCAAGTCAGTTACTGTAACCATAACACCAACTTCTGATGCTGTGATTTCTTTTTTAGTAGTAGCAAAAGATGAGTTAGATAGATCTGTTCCATCTGCAACACCTGCCGCTGTTACTGCAGGGTAAATCGGCACTTGTGCTGTTAACCCTGGTGTTCCTGTCATATCGTAATTTCTTACAAGAGGACGGATAATAGACTGCTCGTTTAGTGTAAACAAAGCAGACTGCATTATGTTTGCGTAAAGAGCATCTGCCCCTGATACGCCTGTGTCAAATTCATTCGCCATGATATTGTCTCCTTATTAGTAGCAAATTAAACACGAATACCCTTGTTTCTCATTATCTCTTTATAACGAGCACGATGTTCAGGGTTCTCCATGTTAAGTTTAGTAACATCGTTATCTACCACAGGATTTTGTTTGCCTACACCATTGCTAGTTCCTGAACCACTTGGTCCTGCACTAACAAAATGCGGGTTTGCACTAAGGAATTCGTTTACCAACTTAGACACTTTCAACGGTTCTCCGTTTTCATCGTATCTAACTTGTCCATTTGAATCAACAACATCAACAGTTCCTGCTTCATTTAATTTAACTTGTCCTTTAAGTAATTGCACCACTTGCTGTGGATTAATTGCTTTATTAGAACTTGCTTCATTTAACAAAGCACCATCAATTTTGATAGAAGACAGTTCAGTTTGATATTGGTTAATTTTACCAGTGAATTTCTCCGCCTGTTCTTTTAACAACTTTTCAAACTCGCCACGCTTTTCCATTTCTGTCTGGCGTGCCACGTCTTTTTCTTCTACAAGTTGATTGTAAAGGTCCAAATCAACGCCTGAATATTTCTTTTCAAACTTTGCTTTTTCCCTTGCCACTCTTTCTGCAACTATACGATTTACATCGTCTTGCGAAAGTGCGTTATTTACTTCCTTAGCAGTTTCCTGCGTCGCTACCTGTTTTTCACCTTGTGGTTGAGCAACAGTTTGCTCAGTTTCGTTTACCGCTGTTTCTTGCGTCATATTATCTCCTCTTTGTTATGGTTGAGTGTTACCCCTACGCTCTTGTAGTATGTGTTTATTTAGTCATTTGGGCTCTAGCCCATGCTAAATGCTGTCTATCCTGCTGTATAAGCACAGGAACTGGTGTTGAATGTATGCCAAAACTAGGGTGACTGTGTAACCACTCTTCATCTTGTCTTTGTTCATTTAACCTTTGTTCAATTTTTTTTAGAAGCCTTGGTTTTATAACACCTATGATGTTTACCCTTGCTTCGTAGTGTTCTAACGGTATAGGTGTGCCCTTCCATAGATTTATATCTATAAGTCCTTTGCTCCAAGCACTATAACTCCAAGGACACACCTTGCGTATACCATAAAAGTAGTCCTCCCAAAGGGACTTATCTTTTACCGCCGCGTTTGCCTCCACGCTTACCGCCTTTTTTCTTTTTCTTTTTCATAGCCATGATCTTCGCTCCTTTTGGTTTAAATGGCAGTGCCTTTTTTGGACCCTCTCCAATAAGTGCGCCGCCTGTTGATGTTGAAAAAATCATTATATTTTAAAATCTTTCTTCCAGGCTTGTATGCTCCAATAAGCAGGACTCAAGTTTTTTTGACCTTTTACTTTGTCTAACACAGCACCCATCCGTGCGTTAAAACTGCGCCTTCTCACAGGATTGTTTCTTCCTATGCTCATGCCTTTTTGTCCAAAGTTAACTTTTTTAACATTGCCTGTGCTTCTGTCTTTTACAAAAACTTTGAACTTCTTAACATCACCTTGCATTGGTTTGTTAAGTGTAACTTTTCTACCTCTATATATTGCCATCTTCTACACCTTCCCAACTAGCATGTTCTTCAATCTTACGATTTTTGTAACCTTCTAGTATTTCTTTGCGTCTTAATTTTAACAATGGATATAAATCTAACAAGTTGTTACGCGAACGTATGCCTGCTGTCTTAAAACCTTTGGTTTCATAGATGTGTATGTTTTCGTTGTATTCGCCAAGAATCCTACGAATCTCTTGTTCAGTTTCATTGGTTACAATCCACGAGTCTTTTGGAACATACTTGCCCATTACTCACCTTCTTGCAACAATGCTTGTTTTGTATCCTGGATATCCTGTTGTGTTAGTTCAGGATGTAGTTGTAAAATTTGTGCATCTGTGTAACCTTGCATAATCATTTCTCTTATGTGTGGTCCTTTAGTTTGATTGTCTAAAGTAGGATGCACCATTTCATTACCCTCGCTCAAGGGAGCCATGTCGCTTTTTACTTCTGCGTAACTCTGGTCTGTGATTGTTTCTAAAATCATTGTATCAATTTTTTGTATAATCATTGGATCTGCAGGTGCCGCTTCTTTTGCCATTTTAAGCATAGCAATATCATTGGCTTTGTCTTGTATTGAGAATGAACGTGCATACTCAACACTACCGTTCCAAGTGCTACCTTGATACATTGCCCATAGTCTCCAAATTTGTTCTTCAGCGTGTTCTAAGTTCATTGCAAAGTCTGCAAGTTTAGCATTTAACATTTGGAATTCAGTTTGTAATCCAATACCTGATAAACGTCTGCTTTCAACTGAACGTATGCCACCTAGGCATGCCATTCTATCAATAGCATCAACTTTGTTTTTGATTGAATTCAAAACACTTTCAATTGATGCGCCATTAGGTTGAATCAAATAAGGTTTTAGTCCTGGATCCATACCTTGTGGCATTTGCACTATACTACCTGCTCCTGCACTTGCTTCTGTGTCAACAGTTTTAACAAGAGTTGGGTGGTTAGTTAATCTAATGATCTGTTCAATCTCTGAATATTCTTCGTAGATCATTTTGGACATGTCAGCAACATCGCCTATGGCAGATACACCTATGCCTCTTATGTTTCCTCGTTGAGCATATACACAGACAGCGGGCACTCTTCCGAGTTCGTTAGGAACAGTTTCAACCAATTCGCCAGTCTTTTCTTCGCCGTCTA
>Ga0181380_1000715_pt1 | contig 14811 bp, 7 predicted proteins | sample 3SPOviralmetaG_FD_130116 | JGI IMG/M metagenome (GOLD analysis project Ga0181380, IMG submission 130116) | Marine viral communities from the oligotrophic San Pedro Time Series (SPOT) site, San Pedro Channel, CA, USA - 3 SPOT_SRF_2009-08-19 | ecosystem: Environmental > Aquatic > Marine > Strait... | reverse complement strand
GCGGCTAAAGTTAAAGCACTTCAAGACGGTAGGCAAGATATAATAAACCCTTATGCGGGTGTAACAGATTTATCTGACATGGCTAAAGATTTATCTAGCATGATGAGTAATCCTTTTGAAAGCTTAGGTGTTGCAACTCAAGCAGCTGAAATACAAGCTGAAGAAGCAGATATATCATTAGCTAATACTTTGGATATGTTAAGAGCAACTGGAGCTAGTGCTGGTGGAGCAACTGCTTTAGCACAAGCTGCATTAGCTAGTAAAAAAGGAGTTAGTTCTAGTATAGAACAACAAGAGGCTCAAAACGAAAGGCTAAAAGCACAAGGTGCACAAAACTTAATGCAAGCGCGAGTAACAGAGCAACAAAGACTACAAAATATTGCTATATCAGAAGGACAAAGAACTCAACAGGCAGATGCACAGGGTAAACTATTTGAATTTAATGCTCAAGAGGATAGAGATAATTCAGATATTAGTTACAATATAGCTAAAGAAACTGGAGGTGCTCAAAGAGAGGCAGCGGCAAGATCACGTAGGGATAATGCTACAGCTGGTATATTTACTGGTGTTGGTAACGTTGCAAGTGGAATAGCTTCAACCGCTCTTACCGCTGGATTATCGCCGGGAAAGTAGGAGGGGCGAGGGCCCCTGTAAAATCCGTAAACACATTAACCCCACAAGGTTCTACTGTCGGATTATCGGCACCGGTGTATACTGGATAAAAAAATAATAATAATAATATGGGATATACAATACCAGGTGCAGATTTTACAGCACCCTCACAATTACAAACAAACGTTGGTGCCGAAGTAGGTAAAAGTTTAGGAAATGTTTTTGCTCAATTTGGAGCACAGCTAAGACAAGCTAACGAGCAAGCTCAAAAAACTTCAGCGCTGCAAACGCAGATGAAAGACACTATACTAATAAACAATACTAAGTCTGTAAACAAAACACTAAGTGCTGGTAAAGAACAATTTGGTGATGATGAAGTATTGTACAACGAGTGGAAAAATGAAGTTGTTAGAAGAGGTGAAGAGGCTACACAAGCTCAAATAGATTTTCAATTTGGAGATTTAGATGCTGCTAGTAAAAAAGCAAAATTAGATATTGTTGGGGGCTTTGAAAGTTATTTAACTGAAAGCAAACAAAATTATGGTAGATTTTTAGCTGATGTAAATGATATTGATACAGATGGTATGAGAATTATAGGTGATACTACTAATGGTGAACAACAAAGTAATCAAATAATTTTAAACGCAAACAGTGGTGGAAGTGCAGAAGATCTTTTTGGAAAAGGAGCAACAATGACAAGATCATTGAGTGGTGATAATAAACAAATTATAAATACACGCGTAAGAATACCTGTTAATTCACCTATGTTAAAAACACTAGGTAGTAAAAGTAATGGAACCTCTATATCTGTTTTTGAAAAAGGAGTGGAAGAAGGTATAATAAAGAAAAATGTAGGTGAAGATGGAATGTATTATTATGAATTTGATAAAAAAATAGATACTAGTAGATATTCTAAAAAAGGTGGATTTGATTTTGTAATACCAAAAGATACCGCTATAGATGGTGGTGCTACTGCACAAGAACTAGGTTATGTTGATAAAAACATGATTATAAAACCTGACATGTTTGCACAAATGAACGTTGGAGTTGCTAAAGAAACCGTAGATGGTGCAGACGTTAATCCAAGTGTTGGTGAACCAGCTGTATATACATCAACTTCAACTAAAAATTCTCAAAAAGGATTTGTAAGAACTACCAACTCAAGCATTATTAACGTTGCTCAAATGAGAAACGATCCTGCACTAGGTGTTATAGTAAACTCTAAGGTTAAAGGCATGTTATTAAGTGGTAGAGGTACAGACGCTAAGCTAGACAGTTTTGGAGCCTATGGTGTAGATAGTTTAGATGCTTTTCCATCGTTAAAAAATAAATATAAAACTTTAAGAGGTTTTATAGAATCTGGAGATGAAAACGTTTTAAATACTTTTACAAAAAGTATGGTGACACAAACTGTATTTGATAAATTGTTTAGTAAAACAGATAATAAAGGTGATAGGGTTTATACACAAATGACTGCTGATCCAAAAATGGTAGAATTTTTAAACGCTAACAATATACGAAATGAAGCAAACGAACCTTATGAAGCAGGTCAAACTGTTTATGTTAAAAATGAAATAACAGAAAGACAAATTCAAAAAGATGCTGGACCAGACTTTAATGAACAAATGAAATCTAATTTAGGAAATGAAAAAGCAAATCTAGAAAGTTTGTTTGCTGTCGCGGTACAAATACCTGGACCAGCTAAATCTAAAGTAGCATATTTTCCAGCTGTAGGTAAAGAAAAAGCTGGTGTTTATAGAATAGATGATGACGGGGCCAAAGGTATAGGTGCTACCCCAATGTCAAGGGAATTTTTACTAGGATTATTTTAAAAATAAAATATGGAAATATATATACTAGATGGTCAAGAACTAACTCTAGAACAACTACAAGCTTTAGCTGATGAAGCTGGGGCTGGTCTAGAAGACTTTAAATATTTTAAAGGTGTAACAGTAAAGAAAAAGGATGTTGCGGATCTAGATGCAACTGCAGCATCCACAAATACCGCAGCATCTTGGGAATCACAATTGGCAAATACCAGATTGGGTTGGGAAAAATATCGTAAAACTCAACTTCTAAATAAAGAAGGTAAGTATGATCCTAATTTAATTGCAGACCCTAACCACAGGATGCCTGATGGAGGACAGAACTATACAAACAAGCGAAAAGAATTTATAATAAAAGAAAGGGAACTAAATGATAAGATTAAGGGCTATTATTTAGATCCAAAAAATATAGACTTTGCAGACTATAAAACAGTTTTAAATCAAAATGAAGACTCTGTAAAAGAAGCTATAAGAACAAAATTTCCATTTTATAACGTTGAAGATGGTACCGCAGGTAATTTACTTAAAATACAAACAGCAGAAGGTTTTAAAGAAATAGATTTAAATCCTATATTTAGTGGTGACAAAGAGAAAGCTATAGAAACTATAAAATATTTAGATCAAGCTTCTAAAGATTTAAAAGATGAAGAGATTATAGCTTTAAGCATGAACAAGCTAGCTGATAATATTAAAGAAACAGGTAATGTTGGTGCCGTTAACACTTGGCTAGAAGGTAATACTCCTTATCAAATTGAAAAAACAATAGTACCTGGTAAAACTTCTACTGGATTACAAGGTGTTTCTACACCAGACACAACTATGTATAACATAGTCAAAGATGGTAAAACAATTAGTTCTTTACCTATAGATAAGCTAGATGATTTTTTAAGAAATAATATAACCGAAGAAGAGTTTGGAAAAATGAACTCAGTCTCTGTCAAAGCCTTAGAGGTTGGAGCTGCGCTGAAAAAAGCTTATATAACAGAACAACAGGAAACAATTGAAACTAAACCTGCTACAAAAATAAAATACTATAAAGATAATTTTGCTAAAGATGCTTTAAAAGTAATGGACGGTTTAACTGGTATTACGGAAGAAGATAAAGAAATAGTAGAAACATACATAACAAATACTCAGAATCAAAAAGGTGAATTGCAATTAGCTACAGTGCCAGGCTTAACCAGAAGACAAGGCGTATCGCCTAATCAAATAATAAAAGAACTTACAGCTTTAGATGGTTTGCCGGATGAGTTAAAACAACGCTTAGTAGATGCTGGTTTTATTGACGCAATGAAATCAAGTGTTGACATTGGTATAAAAGATGTTGCTTTTAAAGAGGTGAATAAAGGTATTCCTACTATGCTAGAAGATATATTAACTGAATTTGATAAAGGTGAATTATTAGATTTAGCCAATTATTATAATACAAAAATAGCTGGAATAACAAGAAACAAAGAGACTGGGGACATTACAGAAATTGCTAAAATTGATGTAGAAAACTTAGATTTAGATGGTAGCATTAGAGATCAAATAAAAATAAGTGGTGATATTTCTGACACTAACAAGTTTATAATTAAAAGAGCTTATCAAAAAGATGAAAAAGAAGCTATAAAAGCTTATGAAGATTTTTACCCTGCTAAACTAGATTCAATAACAAAAGAGGTAATATCTTTAGGTAAACAATTACCTGAAGATGCTTATATTTATACAACCAGTACACCTAGTGGGCCTTTGTTAAGAATAAAAGTTGACAGAAAAGTTTCAACTTCTGAAAACGAAAAAATAAAAAACATAAGTGGAAAGCTAGCGGGTTTACAAAGTACATATCATAATTTAGAATTTGATAGAAAAAATGCTGCTAATAAAATAATAAACAATCGTAATGCTTTTTACGATCAGTTACAAGATGCAGAAAAAAATGACGACATAATAGCTGCAGCAAATAAAGAATTTGGATTAGGCAACTTATTAGTTAAAGATGTTAATGATGCTTTTTCTACTCTTGCTCTAACAGTACCAACTTTGTTTGATTCTGAGTGGGCTATAGGTAAACAAAAGCAATTAAACGATAAGAATAATTATTACAAAACAATGACTGAGCCTGAGTTTAGCGCTGAGTATATTCTTAGAACTTTAGGCCAACAGTCAGCAAACATTACATTAGCTTTAGCTACAGCAGGTGGTGGATCTGCTTTAGGCTTAACAAATGCAACAGTGGCTAATACAATAGGTATAGGGTTTGGTGCTGTGTCGGGTACACAAACATTTAGAGACTTAAGCATAGAGGTTGATACATACGAAGAAGCAGAGGAGCAAGCTAAAATATATAAAGCTGCTTTTGATAGAGGTGAAATTAGTAAGTATAATTATGATATGGCTATGAGAGATATAAATACTACTCTAGCTATGGAAAAATTAACAGACAGCCAAATAATGCTTGCTTCTACATCTAACGCATTAATAGAAGGTACGTTTACTAGATTCTTGGGTACAGCGGCTAATTCTATAGCTTTAGTTAAAAACTTTAATACTGTAAACAGAAAAGCAATAGCAGAAAATTTATACAAAGGTGGATTTACAAAAGCAATAAATATAATAGGTAGACCTTTAGTTGGTAGAACTGGTCTTGAGACTGTAGAAGAACTAGGTATTTTTGCTGGGCAAAACTTTATAACTGATACAGCTATATTAGGTAGAGGTGCAGATAGAGAAACATTTTTAAAAGGTGCTAACGAAACTTTCTGGGCAACTGTAGTTACGGCTGGTATGTCTCAGTCAACAGGTATAACTTATAGCGGTATGAACTCTATGGGTTTAATTAAAGAATATGAAAAAGCTTTAAATAAAAAAAGGTTTGCGTTAAATGATCTTTCTTTGTCTATACAAAATGCTACAGATCCAAACATAAAAAAAGCTTTATTGTTTGATTATCAACAAGAATTAATAGGCATGGGACTAGACATAGACTCAAACTCTGTAGATCTTTTAAATCTTACAAACGAAGACAGTCAAGGTAATTCTGATTTAAAAAGATTAATAGGTACTCAATTAATTAAACAAGATTATTTAAGAAGTTTAGGTATACAACCAGGTACAGATGCACAACAAATTTCAGCCATAGAAGCTTTAAAAAATAAATCAACTAAGCAAGAAAAAAAAGATATAGAAAATACTTTAAGTAGTCTTGATAATCAAATAAATAATATAAAAGAAAAAGGGTCTAAGGCTTCTAACTATGATGTGGCTAAAAATGCTTTAGGCGCTACTTATACTATTTATGATAATAAATTAAAAGACGATGTTGATTACAAAGCTGCATCTACAAAAGATAAGCTTGTTAAAATAATAAATGCTGTAAGACAAGAGACGGTTTTAGAAAATACAGACAATGCTAAGTCAGATCCTGCAATTGTTGAAGCTGTTGAAAGTAGATATGCAGATCTAAATGACAAGCAGAAAGATAAAATCTATGAAAACATAGGTGCTAATATGGCTTTACAAAAAGGTAGAGGCTTTAGTAACCAATTAAATATAGATAGACAAGCTGCCTCTATACTTAGTGATGTAAAAGGTATAACAGTTGTAGGTGTTAAAACAGATCAACAAATAGCAGATGCTATTGAAGAGGCTGGACTTTCTCCTTTTGAAGCTAAAGAATCTTACAATAAACTAAAAGAAGGTAAAACATTTGGTCTTGTTATAGGTAAAACTATAATAACACAAAATGAAGATGCAATGAATGCTGATCTTGACAACGGTATAATAAGAGCAGGTACAGTTGTATTGCATGAGATTAATCACATCATTGATGATGCTAGGATAAAACCTGAAAACAGAAAAAAATATGCTGTAAATTTATTTGAAGCAGCAAGCACTAGCTCTAATAAAGCTATACAAGATATTCATAACGAAACAATAGACATGTTAAGTAGAATATATGGTGAAACTGTTATCACAGATTTTAAAAACAAAAGCGCTAAGTTTCAAGATGAGTATACTAAATACTTACAAGAGCAATTGTTTGCATATGAAGACGTTGCACAAATAGAACAAGATGATAGTTTCATTACTAGACTTTTAAACAGTACTAATCCTAATAATTTAAACACACCTGAAAAAGCTTTAAGCTATTTAGCTGCTAGTAACTCTGCATTTAGAAAAGGTAAAGTATCTAGTTCAACTAAAAAAGCTATAGAAAGTTTTGAAGGAAATGTAAACGAATCTCAAAAGTCTGATAAAGATATAAATAATCTAGCTATTGAATATAAGAATTTAGGTAGTGACTTAAACGCTCAAGGTAAATTTTTATTAGACACTAATTTTTTACAGCAATATACTAATACAGCTTTAGCCGCTATGGGTTACGATGTTAGAGCAGGTGATATAACAACTGACGAAGCAACAAGTTTTGTACAAAAATCTTTCCCTAGAGTTATAAGAACATATAAACCTGAGACTGAAGGATCTTTTACTAACTGGGTATATTCAACTGTAGGTAGAGAGGGTAAAGGATTTTTTAAAGAAAAAATAGAAGCAAATAAAGATAAGGTTAGAATAACAGAAAAATCTCAATTTGTAAGTAAAGAAACAGCAGAAGATACTATTGATTTAGAAGCTAGAAAAAAATCAGAGGGTAAAGATAAATCTTTAGTAGATCCAAGAAAACTACCAGGAGTACCAGCAGATATTGACAACCTTGTAGAGGTTAATAAAAATGAAGTTGTAATAAATCCTGAATCAAGATCTTATACTACAGATTTTAGAAGTATATCGGATAAGTATGGTTCTAAAATAGCAGGTGAAATTTATGGCATAAACCCTAGCAAACTTAAAAAAGGTGCTGATCTTACATACGGTCAAAATAAAGTACTTGATGGTAGAAAAGTAATTTCAGAGGCTGAAAGAATACAAAGTGATTATGTTAATGTTCAAGATGCAAAAAAACTAATATCTTTATTTCCTGAATATAGCATAAGCACGCCAACAGCTGTAACAACAGAACAAGGCCAGGAGACTAAAGTTGATAAAGAGGTACAAGGTAGATCATTGGGTATTGCACCCAGTGTTTTAGATTTTTTCTATGAAACTTACATTGATCCTAAAGCTTTAAACAAAGAAACTAAAAAAGATGCTATAACAAACCCTAAGGGTAGAGCCAAAGGAACATCAAGTCAACCATACGTTAGAAGATTGAAGCCTGAATTTATAGGTAATATAACTAATGAAACCATAGCTAAAGTACAGAAAAAACTAGGAATTACAGGTAGAGGTGAATTTAATGTACCACCCAAAGGTAAAGCAAGAACTGAGTTTGGTAGACTACTTATAGGTCTTGCAAATTTAAAAGGAGCTATTGTAGCCAATACGGTTGTAGATCAAAAAATACAAGCACTAATTAAAAAAGGTGAAATAAAATCTGCTAGAACTCCAGAACAAATTACAGCTAGCACAAGAGCTGGTAGAAGCAAAGTTCAATTTAGTACAAAAGATTTTGCATTAAAATTAAAAAATTACGGAAATTTAAAAACAGGTAAAATAACAAATAATACTCTTAAAAATTTAACACTTAAAGAATTAAATAATCTTGGTTATATTACCGTAGCAGATGTTAAAAATAAATTAGGATTATCTCTTAAAAAAGATGATAAAATAAAGCTTATAGAAAAAAGCGGTTACAAAGTGTTATCACCAAGATTTGAAAATGAATTTGTTCCTGGTTTAACTGAATTTTTAAACGACTATCCACAGTATAGAAATATTATAAGACAATCAACAACTTCTTCTCTTTCAAGAAACTCTATAGGTGCAACACCATTGTTTGATAGACTTTTTCCAAGAACAAATAATAATGTAGAACAGAAAAGAGACGCTTACAAAACAGCTTCTACTGAAAACACTAGAAAATCTGGAAAAGTAGGTAAACTATCGCAAGCGTTTGTTAAAAAAGTTTTAGCAAATCCTGATAAGTTTATTAGAAATCAATATGCTAAATTAAAAGTTCTTGAAGCGTTTATGATAGATGTTCAATCTTTTTTAAATAAACCTGGTAATAAAAACAAAACTTTTATTTTTGAACAAATATTAGATGATGGGCAAAACAATATGGGAAGTTTAATGAGAGTTTCTCCTCCCATATTATATTTACCTTTTAAAAACGGTAAAATAGATTTTGAATCTAAAATTAGAGAAGAACATAATTTTCCAGCAAATCAAATAGGTAGTTTTTTATTAGGTGCAGCAAAAGATGGTATGGTTGAAGACGCTTTTAAAATAGTTAGCGCTGCTTATATGCAAGGTCCTTTAACTATTGACGATGATAATAAAGTTAATTTACTTTATAGTTCTACAATGCCCGATATATTTTGGGATAAAATAGCTCCTAGAATACTTAAAGGTGAATTAGTAATACCTGAAGGATTTGCTTCTGTAATAAGACTAACAGAATCAGATGTAAACTTAGATAACTATACATTGATTGATGAAGGTAAAACTTTTAGTGAATGGTTGTTCGGAACAAATGGTTTATCCTTAGCGGAGCAAAAACTATTTACTAGAGAATTTTTAGCAGAAGGTGTATCTTTAAAAGATATAAAAGCTAAAGCTAAGTTTTCTACAAAAGTAACTGAAACAGTTAATAAAACTTTTAAACCAAATGCTTCTACAGTTATAGCTAAAAATAATACTGCTGATAAAGCTATGGCTGATGCTAGAGATAGTGTTAAATATAGTGAAAAAAGAAAAGGTATTAGTGTGTTTGATTTTGACGATACACTTGCGCAGTCAAATAGTAATGTATTATATACCATGCCTGATGGAACAACAGGTTCTCTTAATGCAGGTGAATTTGCTTTAGAAGCATCTGGACTAACTAAGTTAGGTGCTGAGTTTGATTTCAGTGAATTTAACGAGGTTAAAGAAGGTAAGAAAGGTCCATTAGCAGATGTTGCTTTAAAAAGACAAGGTAAGTTTGGTAGCAAAGATATATTTGTGTTAACCGCTAGACCTCAGTCTTCTGCTATAAACATTAAAAAGTTTTTAGATGAGATCGGTTTAAACATACCTTTAGAAAATATAACTGGATTAGAAAACGGTACGGCAGAAGCTAAAGCCGAGTGGATGATAGGTAAATATGCTGATGGCTATAATGATTTTTATTTTGCTGATGATGCTTTTAAAAACGTAGAAGCAGTTAGAAATGTATTTGATGTATTAGATGTTAAGTCTGATGTACAACAAGCTAGAGTTAAGTTTAGTGAAAAAATAGATAAAGACTTTAATGACATGATCGAAAGAAACATGGGTGTTAAATCAGAATCTACTTACTCAGATATTTTAGCAAGACGATTAGGTAAAAATCAAAAACGATTTGCATTTTTTATACCTCCGTCTGCTGATGACTTTAGAGGATTAACTATGTATACATTTGCTGGTAAAGGTAAGCAAGGTGAATTAGATCAAGACTTTTTTGATAAAGCTTTAATTAAACCTTACATGGGTGCTATTAATGCTATGGAACTAGCTAAGAATAGAATTAAAAATGCTTATAAAGTTTTACAAAAAACTAGTCCTAATGTTAGGAAAAAATTAAATAAAAAAATTGGTGGTACTAAGTATACCCATGATCAAGCAATTAGAATTTACTTATGGAATAAAGATGGTGTAACTATACCTGGTCTTTCTAAGACAGATCAAAACCAATTAGTAAAACTAGTGGAAGCAAATACAGATTTAGTTGCTTATGCTGAAGGTGTTAAGTTAATTACTAAACAAGATACGTATGTTCCACCTAATGAATTTTGGGATGGTACCACAATAATAGGAGACTTAGGTAGATTATCTAGAGAAATAAACAGAAGCGATTACTTAAAAGAATTTAATGACAATGCAGATATTTTATTCAGCCCTAAAAATATGAATAAAATAGAAGCTGTGTATGGCTTTAGAGTAAGAGAAGCTTTAGAAAATTCTTTATACAGAATGAAGACTGGTAGCAATAAAGCTGCTGGATCAGGTAGAATAGTGACTGCTTGGAACAACTGGGTTAATAACTCTGTTGGTGCTATTATGTTCTTTAACAGAAGATCTGCATTGCTACAGATGTTGTCTGCTGGTAACTTTGTTAACTGGTCAGATAATAATCCTTTAAAAGCTGGTTTAGCATTTGCTAATCAACCTCAGTATTGGAAAGATGTAGTGTACATATTTAACTCACCTAAGTTAAAAGCTAGAAGACAAGGGCTTGAGGGTGATATACAAGAAAAAGAAATTGCTGAAGCGTCTAGAAAAGGTGGTATGGAAGGTGTTTTATCTTATCTATTAAAAATAGGTTTTACACCTACGCAAATAGCAGATAGTATAGCAATATCTACAGGTGGTGCATCGTTCTATAGAAACAGAATCAACACGTATAAAAAAGAAGGATATACAACTGAAGATGCAGAGAAAAAAGCATTTGATGATTTCTCAGCTATATCAGACGAGACACAACAGTCAGCAGATCCTATGTTAATATCATCACAGCAAGCAGGTGTATTAGGTAGATTAGTATTAGCATTTCAAAACACACCTATGCAGTACACTAGGTTAATGAAAAAAGCTGGGCAAGATCTTATAAACAGAAGAGGTAATGCTAAAACAAATATATCTAAGATATTATACTACGGGTTTATTCAAAACTTAATATTCTCTACATTACAAAATGCTATGTTTGCTTTTGTACCTGGGTTTGAAGATGATAAAGAAGAGCCTGATTTTAAAACAGACAAAGAAAGAGATGCTTGGTTAGTTAAGCAAGGTAATAAAGAAAATAAAAAAGTAACAAGAGTTGCTAACAACATGATTGATACTATTTTAAGAGGATCTGGTTTAGCTGGCGCAGTTGTGTCTACTATTAAAAACGTTATAATGGAATATAACGAAAGAGAAGACATGACAGTTCTACAAAAATCTAGAGCTAATGCAGATTTATTAATAGCTTTAACAAGTATATCTCCACCTATAAGTTCTAAGATTAGAAAAATAAATAATGCTTTAGATATAGAAGACTTTGAAAAAGATGTTATAGCAGAAAGAGGTTATAGCGTTATGATTGACGATAGATTTCAATTAAGTCCTCAGTATGATGTTATAGGTAATGTTGCTTCTGCTACTTTAAATTTACCTTTAGATAGAGTTTTTAATGAAGTTAATTCTATTACCGAAGCTTTAGACAATAGAAACAGTGCATACCAAAGATTAGCTTTAGGATTAGGTTGGAAAACATGGGATGTAAATGCTAAAATAGAAGAGCATGATCTTATAAAAACAAATGCTAAATCAAAAAGAAAAGTTGAAGGCATAGAAAAAAGTAAGGCAACTAGAAAGACCAATAAAGAATTAGAAAAAATACAGAAAAGATTAAGAGCACAGGTATTAAATGCTTTACCAGGCGTAATGAGAGACAGTATAAGACGTAAGGAAAAAGAAGATAAAAAAATGACCGCAACATACAAGTTGAATCAATTGAAAGCAAAGTATATAGACTAACAAAATAGTAAATTATGGAAAACATAAGTAAGAATATAACTTATGCTGAAGCTATACATTCTAGTACAGCTAAAAGAGAACGAATAGACAATACACCTAGCCCTAATCAAATAGAAGCTATGAAACTTTTAGCAGAAAAAATATTTGAACCTTTACGTAAATGGGTTGGAGGACCTATAAAAGTAAATTCATTTTTTAGATCAGCTGCACTTAATAATGAAATAGGCGGAGCATCATCTAGTCAACATTGTAAAGGCCAAGCTATGGATATTGACGATGTTTATGGTAGAAAATCAAATGCGGAAATGTATCATTGGATAAAAGAAAATTTAAACTTTGATCAGATGATATGGGAGTTTGGTACAGATACACAACCTAACTGGATCCATGTCAGTTATGTTTCAGAAGAAGATAATAGAAATAAATGTTTAAAAGCTTATAAAGAATACAACACAACTAAATACAAAGTAATATGATTAAAAAAGGACCAGCTCATTGTTGGAGCGACACTATGCACAACCCTACATGGGATGCAATGAGAAAAAGAGTAGAATCTATTGGGCAAAAAGGAGGCGGAAATGATTTGGCTTTAGCTCAAGCAGAACAAAAAAGAGGAGCAGGTAAAAAGAAATGTTCTACAAAACCAAAAGCTCCAGCTAAATCACAAGGACCAGCTAAAAGCAGAAAAGGAGATAGAGTATCTTGGAAATACGGAAAAGGTACTTACTCTGGAACCTGTATAAACGACAGTTGTAGTAGAGCTAGAACTGAAAATGGAAAAGTTAAAATACTACCTAAAAACAGAAAGTAAATTATGGCTTATAAAGTAAAAGGACCAGCTATAAAAGAAGCGGCTTATGAAAAGCAAAACCGCGCTATGCGAGCTAAGCATAAAAAAGAAACAGGTAAAACCTTAAACAAAAGAGCAACAAGTGGAACTAGTCCTAAAAGAGTTTCGTTTGCTTGTAGGTTTGGTGGTATGGCTGGGTCGTTAAAAAATTCAAAAGGAGAACCGACTAAACTAAAAATGGCTCTTAAAAAATGGGGATTTGGCAGTAAAGAAGCTGCAAGATCTTTTTGTAACAAACACAAGAAAAAATGAAATTATGGAAAACTGTCCTTTTTGTTCTAGCTGCTGCTGTATGTAGCTGTGGAACGTATAACACTAAACCTAAAATACAAATTACGCATATTTTAGCGGTCACAGAACAAGGTGATACGTTAAGATTACCTATTAATATGATTAAACCTAACGTTTATTATAACGTTATATCATATCCTAATAGACACTATGGAGGATGGTATAATAATTATTATCAACCTAGTTATAATAATTACAGACCTATCTATGTTCCTAGTAAAGGATCAAGTGGATCATCGAGCAATAATAATAAGATTGTTCCAAGAGATAATCCAGATAAAAGACCATCTGGAGAAGTATTACTAAAGGGTAAAAAATAAATTATGAAAAAAGAAGTAGGTGTAGACATTGACGGCGATGGAAAGCCAGATTTAAGCTTAGATTTAAAAACTATTATATTAATAGTAGGTGGTTTAATATCTATAACAATGACTTATACCACTTTGACTGAGCAGATTCAGTTAAACAAAGTTGGTATTGAAGAGGCTAAAAAGTTACCTCCACAAACGTCTCATGATCTTATAGATCAAAAGATTTTGTTTTTAGAAGAACACATTAAAAAACAAAATAATCGTTTAGATAAAATAGAGGATAAAATTTATAGAAGATAAATATTGTATAATAAAAAGGAATAAAAAAAACTGGGCGTACCATACCTAATATTCCTAATAAAGAAGGGGAAGTCGTAAGACCTCCCCTTTTTTTATTATCCGTCACAACTAAGACAGCCGTCATCCATTGCTTGTTCAGCAATATCTCCACGTAACACTGACTCAGTCCGAGTATAGTATAAGGTTTTAATACCTTTTTTCCAAGCTTCAAAATGTACTTTATTTATCCACTTAGGTGTAGCAACACTAGGAAAAGCTAAGTTTAAACTTACGCTTTGATCTATATATTGTTGTCTTATACCCGCTTGATTAATTAACTCTAACTGATTAATTTCTTTGAAAGTTTTGAAAATTTCTTTGACCGGTATATCGTGAGGACCGTATGTAATTTTGTCTAATGCTTTTAATCCCTGTATTGATCCTCCGTCTTTTAGTATTTGATTCCATGTTTTTTCAGTATCTATTTTATGCTTACGTAATATTTTTTTTAATGTTGGGTTCTTTCTTATAAAAGTACCTTTAGCACTTTGTTCTGTAAATACATTAGCTGCCCATGGTTCTATTCCTGGCGATACGTTTCCACTAAGCTTACTGTTAGATACAGTGGGAGCGATAGCGCGAAGATGGGTATTGCGAAAACCAGTACCGACACACCAAAGAGGTTCTCCAAAAGCTTCAGCCAAAGACATTGAAGCTCGTTCAGACTCAATTTTAATTTGTGAGAAAATTTTTCTTGTTTCATATTGTGATAATAAACCTTCAAATGGTAGGCCCTTTTCTTGTAGATACGTGTGCCAACCTAAAACGCCTAATCCTAAAGCTCTACCTTTTTCAGCAGATCTTACAGAATTATGAAATCCAACTTTACCTTTGGATCTCTGTATAAACTCTTCTAATACGCCATCTAAAAACCATATAGCGTCATGTATTAGATTACTTCCTTTCCATTCATCGTACTTAGCTAGATTTAAACTAGATAGACAACAAACGAAACTGTGTGACTCATCTGTATGTAATGTAATTTCACTACATATATTAGTCATATGTACTTTTAAACCGTGCTTTTTGTAAGCTGGTGGGTTACACTTGTTTGTAT
>Ga0181380_1000710_pt1 | contig 14869 bp, 15 predicted proteins | sample 3SPOviralmetaG_FD_130116 | JGI IMG/M metagenome (GOLD analysis project Ga0181380, IMG submission 130116) | Marine viral communities from the oligotrophic San Pedro Time Series (SPOT) site, San Pedro Channel, CA, USA - 3 SPOT_SRF_2009-08-19 | ecosystem: Environmental > Aquatic > Marine > Strait... | reverse complement strand
TTGTTTCTTTTCTGTGTTCATCTTTAGACCAACAATATTAACCGACCTATTTGCCTTGCTTAAAGGATTAAAACAGACTAAATAATGCCACAAAAAGAGATAATTATAGAAGCAATTATAAACCTTGTACCGAGTGTTGCAGCGTTTGGTTAAAAAAAATGAACACTAACAACGCCTTTTAAGGCGATTAAGATTAAACGACATGCTCACAAGTATTGATTTTAAAGCCCTCTTTGTATTTATCAGCGCAGCAATCGCTATTCCTTCAAATGGCTTACCAGTTATAATAGATGCAATAATCAGATTATTAATACCAATTGTAGGTGGTGTCATATGGGTTTTTCTTAAACCTAAGGTTATTAAATGGAGAGAAAAGCTTAAAAAGTAACTTTTAAATCTAAATAAATGAAAGCGAATTTCAAATTTATATTCGCTATTACCAAGTGTAACTAGACACGAAAAGACACTATAAATGAGAAGGGATAACGTAATAGAAAAGCTTAGGCAATACTTTGAAATATATGAGCTTGTAGGTCCAAAAACCTATAAGAAACACGGTGAAAGAGCATGGAAGTTTTTCAGCACGGATGCCTTAGAGGCCTTATTAATTACTCGTAAAGGAATTAATAAACCATTTACAATAAACACCTGGTTTTGGGGCGGTAAGTTTTCGCAAAGAGGATTGAGAACGATTTTACAAAATATTGTAAGACAAATGTTTGTAATTGGTAAGCTTTACCTGTCGGGGCATGTACTTGGTGAAGCATTTGATTTTGATGTAGAAGGCATGAGTGCTGTAGAGGTTAGAAAATGGATTAAAACAAATAAGCATTTATATCCAATGAGAATAAGGTTGGAGAATCTAAAAAAAGGTAAGCCAATTCATTGGACTCATTTAGACACAATTCAAGAATCACATAATCCAAAGGTTTATCTGTTTAATGTATGAGGGAGTTTTTAAAAAAACACTGGTGGAAAATTGTAATCGCAATAGTGATTACAATTATAGTTTTCAGATTTATTGATTCTAATTTTTTATCAGCAAAAGAAAGAGCTGAATTAGAGTTGCTTAAAATAGAGAACAAATCATTATCTGAAAGGATAAAAGTTTTAAGGTTAGAAAAAATCAAAGCTTATGATAGCATCATATCACTATCAATAGAAAATGAAGAATTTGAAAAGAGTATCGATGAAATATCTAAAAGACATGAGAAAATTAGGAGTCAGCCTATTCCTAATTCTGTTGGTGACAGTCTTGCACGGGCAATCATCAGAATTAAGCAGAGACAGCATTAATGTAGCATTAAGCTATGGTTTAGAATCTGTTGAGAAGGAAATCCTTTTAAATAGGCTTAATAGTAATCTAAAAGTCACTATAAAGCAATATGACCTTGCTTTAGAGATATCTGATATTGAGATTGAAAATTTTGAAAATCAAATCAAAAACTATCAACGTATGCAGGAAATAGACAAACCTAAAACATTTTGGAGTAAGATTTGGTTGTATATAAAAATAACATCGGCATTGGCTGCTTCATTTGTGGCCGGCGCAATAATCGGGATATAAGATGAGAGCAGTAAAAGAATTTATAGCGCATATTCCAGAAAAATATGCTCAAACATTTAAAACAGATTCAGGTTTTAAACTTCATGCAGATAGAAGGTTCTCTTTAAAAAGAGTAGGTAATACTATTGTGGATATTGTTGAACTTCCATTTGATTATGATGGTCCAATTAAAGTCGGTGCCAAAATACTAATAGACTTAACTGTGTTGACCTGGCAATCTTATGTTAAAGGTGGTGAATCTGAAAATAAGCACCTAGTAGACCGAAACAAGGGTTTGTATCATATACACCCTTCTTTTGTGATACTGTATCAAAATGAAGGAGAAGAATGGAAAGCGCACAACAACAACTTATTAATGAAGCAGGTTGATGTAAAGCACAAAGAAAAAAGTTCATTAATAATAACGCCAAAATCAAGTATAAAGAAAAAATCTAGTAAAAAAGCAATGCTTGAGTTTGTGAATGAAGATGCCAAAAAATTAGGTGTAGACAAAGGCGATGTAATTTATTTTAAAGATGACTTAGTAGTTGATGTGTATTTTGAGAATAAACATTATTGGTGGACAAAAAACAATTGGTTAATAGCGGTTGAATTGAAAAATGCTAGTTAATGAAAAGCGTAAGTCAAGTTAATGAATATAAAAATAAAACCACACTTGAGTTAATTGAAAAGTACGAAGGATTAATAGGTGAAACATTTGAAATATTTAATAAAAGTGTAGGCCAAGCCAATACAACTAAGGACGGGAAAGAAAAGGAGTTATCGGAAAAGGAAAAATTAAATAAGATACAAGACCGTTCTGCAGGCTTAGAACAGATAAGTAATTTCTTGTCAAAAATTGAAGTATTAAGCGGTAGATTGATTGAAGATAATAAAGGTGAATCAAGTGATGGTAAAACTGTTGTAAAAAAACAAGACAAAGAACATTACTTACACCCAACAAAGCAAAATGCTAAGAGTTCATGATAACCTATTTAGGAAAAAAATCTGACGTAAAAATCAAACCTAGCGATCTTCGTAGAGGAAACGAAAACAAGACATGGGAGTACGGTTACAATGAAGAAATTGATACCGTAATCATTTCTAAGGATGGAACTTTGGGTGAGATTTACAATGTCAATGGCCTAAATATTGGATTACCTCAAAAACCTCCAAAAGAGCAAATCATAAACTATAATCAACCGGTACATTTATTGCAGAAGTGGAAAAGAGATAAAATGCCAAACGAACTAACCTATGAAAGCATTGACGCTGTTACTTCAAAATTTAATGGTACTCGCGAAAAAAAGCAAGAAAAAATTGACCAATACCTTAAAGACCTTTTTATTAGGTATGACGATTATATCAAAGAGCAATACCGAAAAAGAAATGAAGGTGTTTGGATTTATCTTAATGGTAACCCAATATATCTAACTGGAACTTACTGGTTTGGAATACAATGGGTTCGAGAGATTTCAGAATATCCAAGCCTTAGACTTATTCAGAATGAATTAATGATATTTTGGGAAGCCTGTAAAGCAGACCCAAGATGTTTTGGAATGCAGTATGTGAAGAACCGTAGGATGGGAGCTTCACTTATGGCAATATTTGAAATACTTGATGCAGGAACATTGAATGAGGATAAGCTTATTGGTATGATATCCAAAAAAGGAGAAGATGCTAGTAAAATATTCAGAAGGTTTATTACTGCGTTTAAACGTCTTCCTTCATTCTTTAGACCAGTATGGGATGGTACTAATAATCCAAAGAAAAAATTAAACCTTGAAGAAGCTACCAAAAGAAAATCAGTAGGAGATTCCGTTGCAATGGGTAATGGCCTTGGAACAATGGTTGAATGGCACAACACTGATTTGAATGCAATGGATGGTGATGCTATATTTAGATCACTTGTAGATGAAGCAGGGAAATATCCGCCAGAGGTACCGTTCTCTAAATATTGGGAGATTGTAAAAACAACGCACCGTACAGGTTTGACCTCTATTAAAGGTAAATCAATGGTGGTGTCAACAGTTAATTCATTAAAGAAGGGTGGAGCTGAATATAAAAAGGTTTGGGATCAAAGTGATATTCGAGATAGGGATGGTAACGGACAAACCAAATCTGGTTTATATGGTTTATTTATTCCTGCTAAATACTGCATGGAAGGTTTCTTTGATGAGTATGGATTTTCAATACTAGAAGACCCTAAACAACCAATCAAAAATGATGAAGGTGGTTATATTAAAAAAGGTAGTGTTACCAGTTTAAAGAACGCTATTGTAGCCCTTCAAAATGACCCCGAAGGACTTAATGAATTTATGAGACAAAATCCCGAGACCATTGAAGATGCGTTTAGGGATGAAAGTAATGAGTGTGCTTTTAATTTAATTCACTTGCAAGAGCAGTTAGACCACAATAAATGGGAGTTAAATGATTTATGGAAGACTGATAAAGATTTCTTAGGAAATGATGGTTTGGAAAGAGGAAACTTCATATGGGAGAATGGTGTTCAAGACACTAAAGCTGTATGGGTTCCAGACTTAGAAAATGGAAGATTCTTTATTAAAAGAGGATGTCACCCACCTAAAGAATTTAGAAACAGTTGGGAAACTGTAAAAAAGAATGGTATTACCGCTAAAGCACCTTTGGCTGGTCATATTGGAACATTTGGAGTTGACCCTTACAATAGAAGTGTGAATGCCGATGGTAGAGGTTCTAAGGGTTCTATAATATTAACCACTAGAGAAAACACTTGTGATGAAATGCCTAATGATGCTCTTGTTGTAGAGTATATAGATAGACCTAAAAAAGTAGAGCAATTCTTTGAAGATGTGATACTGGTTAGTGTTTATTATTCAATGCCGTTTCTTTCAGAGTTATCAAATGAAAGGTTTCTGCATTTTATAAAAGATAGAGGTTATAGACATTATAGTATGAATAACCCATTTAAAACATACAATAAACTATCTCCAGAGGAAAAATTAGTGGGTGGAGCACCGCAGCAAGATTCTAAAATTGGAACAGCACAGTTTTATGCAAGTGAAGCTTTTGTTCAAGACAATGTTGGTGTTGCTAGAAACTCAAAAAACAGAATGGAAGGACAAATGGCTGATATGCCTTTTACCAGAACATTAATACAATTGAAAGAGGTTGACCCTGAAAACAGAACAAAGTTTGATGCGTATATCGCATTTTCACTTTCGCTAGTTGGTAATCAAAAGAAGTTAAAAATAAAAACAGAGGAACCAAAAATTTACGGAATTCCTTTTTCAAGATATAATAATTCAGGTTTAATTTCTAAAGCAGCTTCATAATGGACGCAAAAACTCCTTCAAAACACATATTAAATCCACAAGCAACAAGTGGATTACCAGACCCTTTAGCTTCAAACGAAGAAAAGTTAAGCCTTGAATATGCTCTTAAAGTAGCTAAATCCATTGGACATGAATGGTTTGGTGGTGGCATTATTGGAGATACTTGCTTATTTGGAGAGCGACATCTTTGGATTAAAAAAATGAGAAGGTATAATCGTGGAGAACAAGATGTTGAGCAATACAAAAAAATTCTGGCCAGACAGGCAGAAGATAAAGACCTTCTTAATATGGATTGGCATATTACTAATTATGCTGAAAAATTCACCAATGTAGTTAGAAATGGAATTACCGAAGATTTCTATAGAATAGATATTAGGTCTGCAGATAAATTATCATTACTTAAAAAACAGCAGCGCGTATTAGAGCATAAGAAAAATATGCACTCAAAAGAAATGCTTGAAAAAGCAAAAGAGCTACATGGTATTGATTTAGTTCCGAAAGGTTTTGTTCCAGAAGACGAGGAAGAACTAAACCTTTATACTCATATCAAAGAAAGAGATTCACATGAAATAGTTGAAGAAATACTAATTAATCATGTAAAAGAAGTTAGCGATTGGGGCTACATATTTAAAGAGAATGTAAAAGACCTTGTTGAGAGTGATTTAATGGTAACTAGAATTTACACAGACCCTAATAATGGTGTGACATGTGAGTATGTGGATCCAGAATGTTATGGTCATAGTTATGTAGAAAGAAAAGACTTTAAGGACGCATTTTATCATTTTGTAGTAGAAACTATTAGCATAAATGATATTAGAAGAGAGTCCAGATATGATGAAACTACATTGAGAAAGATTGCTGCCCTGTATGCGCAGAGAAATGGCAAAAACCTAAACGATTCTAAAACAGCTACATTAAATCAAATCTTAGATTATCAAGTAGATGTAATGAGGTATTGCTTAAAAAGTGACAAAGAAATTGTTTACAAAGCGTATCAAGACAAAAAGAATAAAACTAAAAAAGTAGCCAAAAGAGATAGTAGCTACAAAGTTCCAGTTGGTGCCGAAAAAAGCAGATTATCTAAAAGGCTTGACACTTGGTATGAAGGAAGTTATATAGTAGGTAGTGATAATTTAGTATTTGGTTGGAAGGAAAGTGAAAACCTTGCGAAAGACTCTATGAATAGGGTATTACCTCCATTTACAGCGTACTCTACAAATATTTACAAAAACGATTTACGCTCTTTTCTAAGTAATATTATTCCTAGTATCAACAAATTAATTATTGCTGATTACAAAATTCAGCAATTAATGTTGGAATTAAAACCAGATTTAATTGTAATGAATTTAGATCAGTTAGCAGAGCTATCTACTGATACTAAAGGTGCAAAAAAAGAAGATGTTTGGAAAACCGCCTTATCGATACTAAATGTAAAAGGTGTGATTTTTGAAAAAACCATTGACATGGGTGATGAAGGTGGTGTTCAGCAAGGTCAAAGCGCAAGACCGGCACCTAATCAACAAGGTAGTGCACTTGGTCCATTGTTAAATATTTGGGCGCATTACTACAACATCATACGGGAAACCACAGGTATTAATCCTGCTGCAGATGGCTCTTTATCGGAAGATGCTTTAGTTGGAGTTAATCAACTTATGAGGCTTGCAGCAAATACTACAACTAAACATATTGCAGACACGGCATTAATGTTTGATAAAAAGGTTTGTGAAACTATCAGTACAAGGGTCAAGGGTATATTTTCTTTAAAAGAAGCAAAGAAAATACAGAAAATGTATGAGGAAGCTGTTGGTAAGCAAAACATTGAAATTATTGAAGGATTAAAAGACAGGCATTTACATGAGTTTGGATTTAGCGTTGAAATGGTGCCAGCAAAACAAGACCTTGATGAATTAAGACAAGACCTTCAAATTGCATTACAAGAAGGGTCAATAGATGTATCTGAAAAATCAGATATATATAGAGTGGCCAGAACAAATGTCAAGCAAGCTTATGAGTATATGAGGTACTTGAGAAGACGTAGAATGAAGGAGGAAATGCGAAAGGTTGAACACAACCAAAAACTTCAAAGCCAGTCTAATGCTCAAGCGGCACAAATGAAAGCGCAATCTGATTTGCAACTAAAGCAAGCTCAAGGACAAATAGATATAGCTAAAGAAAAAGAACTTTCTAAACTTAGAATTGAAGAAGCTCTTGCTATGCAGCAAATAACATCTCCCGAAAAAGAGGTAGACTTCCAAAGAGAAGTTTATTTGGAAAAAATAAAAGCAGTTGGTGGTTTTAATTTAACCAAGTTTAAGGAAGATGAGAAAACCAAAAGAGAGGTTGCTAATAGTACTAGACAAAGCAAAATGATTGAGCAACGAGATAAGAAGCTTGGTTCTTTTGACTTTGAAAATCAAACTGATTTTTCTCAATTACTATAAATTAAATATGGGTATAAAAAAGAGATTGAGCGACAAAGAAGCTGCTTCTTTAGGTATAAAGCCAAAAAAAGGAGCTCCGTCTGACGGAAATAGAAACCCTAAATATTATTTAAACAATCAAAAACTAAAAGAATTTGAAAAGCTTAGTAAATTAGATTTTCAACCAGATTTTCAAGTTGATGCCGATGAAATAGATAATACAACAGATACTCCAGGTTATGAACCACAACCATTTGTAATGAGTGCTTGGGATGATAAGAATGGTAAGGTATTATCTATTGAAGATTATTGTAAAAAATACAACTTAGAATACTCTAAGGTAAAATCATATAAGTTTTTACCACATCATTACAAACACCCTTCATATCACATAGCTTTTAATGAATCCTCTAATGAAGATGATTTTGACTTTGAAGAACTAAAAGAGGTATTAAAAGAAGAACTAACTAAAACCTATAGTTACAAACCTACACAGTATAGTAGGAATTGTGAAAACGCTATTAAATGGGCTGATTTACATATCGGAGCACATATCAGAAACCTTTTAAGAACGCCAGATTACGATAGTAATATCTTGACAGATATGATATTCAAATCGGTATCTGAACAAAATTCTTTTGGTTTTAAAGTAAACCATGTTCACATCATGGGTGACATCATTGAATCGTGGAGTGGGTTAAATCATGTGAATTCTTGGATGAGCATGGATAAAGAAGAAACCTACAGCAATGTTGTAAGAGTTGCAACAAAAATACTAGATCATGCATTATCAAGAATTGACAACTTAGGGTGTGTTAAAATTGTTGGTGGTAATCATGATAGAGGCAGTAAGAACAATGATGAAGATGTTAAAGGTAGTATTGCTGATGTAATAGCATTTTGCTTAGAAATAAAAGGATATGACGTTGAATTTCACCCCTATATTATTACACACGAAATAGAAGGTGTTAATCACATTTTATTGCATGGGGATAAGAAAGTTAGTAATAGAACTACAGAAGAAATCGTATTAAAATACGGTAAACCCGGTATGTTCAACTTTATATTTCAAGCACACCTACATACTTTGATTGAATTGCTTGCTGTTAAAACGATTGACGCTAAAAGAATGAGAAGGATTAAAACTATTAAAGATGACGGTATTGATAAGCGGCATGTTTATTGTCCTCCATTCTTTTCTGGTAATTACTATTCGGAAACACTTGGATTTGATACCAATTCTGGATACATGAATGTATTTGATAATGGTTATGGAAAGCCAAATATGTGGGTTCATTCTATTTAAAAAATTGTACTAAATATAAAAATAATTGCACTTTATAGATATTTAGTATAGTTTTGTTGTAATCAATAGATTAAATTTATAGTTAATGGAGAATGTCATCGGGAAAAACTTTCTTTCTTTTTTTAAGAGTGGAGATAATGCAAATCAACCAACAGAGTCTACTCAACCAGTAGAGCCAGTTGAACCAATAAATACTGCTGAACCAGTTGAAACAAAGGAACCAGTTGAACCGCAAGAACCAACCAATCCTGTTGAGCTAACGGAGCCTGTAGAACCGGTTGAACCAGTAGAGCCAACAGAGCCTGCTCCAGTGGTAGACCCAGTAGAGCCAGTTGAATCTACCGAACCAGTAGGACCAGTAGAACCTACTCAACAAGTTCAACAAGCAGAATTGACAAATGAAAACGTTCTTGAATATTTGAGAAGTGTTTCTAATAGGGAAATAAACTCTATTGAAGATTTATTAACTGAACCAGAGCCAGTAGAAGATCCTTTATCTGGTTTAACAGAAGAAACACAACAGTACATTAAGTACAATAAAGAAACTGGTCGTGGATTTCAAGACTTTATAAGCTTGAATACCGACTATACTAAATACAGCCCTTTGGAAGTTGCCCAAATGAAAGCTATAGAGTTTTCTGATGGAGAGTTAACTATGGCTGATGTAAATGATTATTTAGCAAGAGAGTTAAGTATTGACCTTGATAGTCCTGATGGATTAGAAAAGTTTGATGCTATCAAGTTAAAGAATTATGGAAAAGATTTTCTGGAACAAAAGATTTCAGATCAAAATAAATATAAGCAACCGATTGAAAAACCAGAAGCTCCCGTAGGCCCTAAAATGGTAACGTTAGACAATGGAACACAAATGACAGAGGAAGCTTATAATCAACAAGTCGCTCAACATAATGCATACTTGGAAGCCATACAGCGTTCGTCGGATAATATCGCGAATTCTAGTTTCAAGGTAAAAGTTGATGACAATGGTGTTGAAAAATTGATGGATTTAACTTATGATTATTCTAAGGAAGACAAGCATAATATGTTGTCGTACTCCAAGGATTTAGGAAATGTTGTTACCAATTTTTTTACAGCCGAAAATGGTGAGGTTGACTACAAAGCCCTACAAGAAGGACTTTGGAGAGCAAACCCTGCCAACATAGGGAAATTAATCAATTCTATTGTTCATAAAGCGAGAGCAGAGTGGACAGAAGAAATGACAAAAGAGAATCTAAACGCGAATTTTAATTCAAGTAAGAAAATACCAAATGCTAAAACTCCTTCGCAACAAGTTCCGTTGCCTGGAGATAATTCAAATTACGGTGTAAAATTTTCAATAGAACAGTTTAAAAAATAAACATCATGGCATTTGATTTAAGACCAAACAACCTTTCAGGGTTGTCTATTATTACACAGCCTGCAGGCGTTATCGCTGGTGCAGACAATTTTATTGACCTTTATACTTACGCCCAACAGTATTGTCCAGAGTTAGTTCCTCAACTTTACATGAGAAATGGTATGGGTTCCATTCGTGGATTCCTTGAGATTGTTGGACAGGAGAGTACTTATTCTTCTGATAAGATTCAGCATTCAGAAATAGGAAGATTACAAAATTTACTCTCTAATGTTGCTGTTTCTGGAACAACTTTCACTTCTCCAATAGATCATAATTTAGCCGCTGGAGACACTATCAAGGTATCAGATGGAGCGGTTGAGCGTCAAGCAACTGTAGATTCTATTACTTCTGCAACTGTTTTTGAAGCTTCAAGCGATGATGGTGCCGCATTCCCTGCATTTGCTGGCGGTGTTGTGTCTGTTATTGGTGATTTCTCAAACTCTTATGAGAAAGGAAGTGCTGATTCAACTAAGTATACTAACTGGAGTCCCGATGTTTTTGAAAACTATACTCATATCTTAAAAAGACCTTACAAAGTAAGTCAATCAGATATGGCTCATAAAATTTGGATTGAAACTCCTTTTGGCCCAAAATGGTTTAACCTTGAAGTACAAAGAACATCTACTTTGTTTGATAATTTAGTAGAAGGTACACAGATTTTCCATGAGCGTAAATCTGCAGGAAACGCAAGAGGTGTTGTTGGTGTTGTTCCAACTGTAGAGCAAAGAGGTAATGTTGGTAATGAACTTATCGATGATATCGAATCTGTTTCTCAATTAGCATTTAGAGCAAAACAACAAGGTGGTTGCCGAGAGTTTATGGCTTTTTCAAGACATGATCAAATGGCTGCATTAAGAAGAATGCAAGGATCTGTTAATGCTCATTATGCTGGTGGAGCTTACTACGGAATGTTCGACAACAGTAAAGAAATGGCATTACAATTAGGTTTCAACTCTATCTATGTTGATGGTATTACCCTTCATGCTACAGATTGGAAATTATTAGATGACCCAACTTACATGGGTGATGAGAAATTCATCACAAGTGGTGTTGCTGCGTTAATAGTTCCTGCTGGAGAGTTGAGTGTTACTGAAAATGGAGAGTCAGTAATGAAGCCTTACTTGAGCTACAGATACCGTACAGGTGGTGGTGGAAACTTTAAGAAAGAAACTAAGGTTTTTGGACCAAACGGTACTCCACACAAAGAAGATACTGAAATCACACACTTCAAGAGTGAGTTTACTAACCAATTAGCTGGTGCGAACGAATTCACTGTTGTTAGAGGTGCTGCGGGTTACTACGCATAATTTGAATTAGTTTAACATTTTAATGGGGAGTATAATGCTCCCCATTATTTTAAAAAAGAAAACAGAAAATGAGTGTTCAATCAACAATTAAATTTCAACTTACAAAAGGCAGAAAGCCTGCAAATTGGCAAGTGCCTATTAAGAACCAAATGTTTGAAAACAAATCTGGTTCATTAAAAAGAATTCAATACATACCGGGTGTTGACAGTATTTTCATAGATGAATATGAAGGTCAGCAAAAACCAGAGCAAGTATGGATGAAAAGAGGTATGTTGTTTGTGAATAAAGCAAACAAACCTTTACTTCAAATCATGAGAAACCATAGACTTAATAATGTTGAATGGGAAGAAGTAAGTATTGACAAAGAAGCTAAAAAAGAGCTTGACAAGTATCAGCTTACAGAAGAAGCTTTGAAGCATATTAATGTCAAAGAAGATATTGATGCAAAGGCCATTGCTCTTGCGTTAGGTCAAGAAGTTTCAACTGCTACTCCAGATACGGTTAGAGCTACTTTAAAAAGAATTGCTTTTAATAATCCAAGTTTAATACTTGATGAAATATCAAAAGGAAATTACAAATCTAAATATGTTGCTGCATTAGCAATGCTTAGAGATGTTGTAACTGTAAATCCTTCTGCTACAGGTGTTTCATGGTCTGGACCACAAGGAAAAACAATAGTTACTGTTGCTAGAGGTCAAAGACCTTTAGATGTGTTAGCGGATTTCTTATCAAGCAACACTGATGAAGCAAGAATTACTTTGCAGACAATCGGAGAAAAAACGAAACGCTCATATCACAGAGCAGAGCCAGTTACAGGCGAGGATAAGATTAATGATATTATTGAAGAATCTAATCCACAGGATTCACTTCAATTAGAAACAGTAGATCCAGTAAGCAGTATTCCACCAGTAAGCAGTATTCCACCAGTAAGCAGTATTCCACCAGTAGAACCTTTTTATAAATCTCCTGCACAGGAAGAAATTGAAACTGTTAGAGAAGAATACAAATTAGCACACCAAGGCGACGATGTTCCAGTCAACAAAAAAAATGACATTGATTGGATGAAAAAGAAAATTGCCTTGACACAATAATCCATAGTTTGATTGAGCTATGGTATTTTCTGTTCTCCTTTCCCGTTGAATAGACAAAGCTCCTTTTTAGGGGCTTTGCTTTTTGTATAACTAAAATTATACTAGAATGATAAATTAATTTTATAAATTTGTTACTTAGTATAACTTTAATCTATCACTGTGTTAATTGACCGAATTTATTCAAAAGTGAAAACATTTGTCAACACGGACGTTAGGGGTAATGTATCACCTGCGGAATTTAATTTGTTTTTACACGATGCGATTCAGTCAAGACTTGAAGAATTATTTTATGATTTCAGAAGGGAAACAGTAAGAGATAATAGGTCTTTACAAGCTTTCAACCTTGCAAATCTTCCAGATAGATTAATCGAGAAGATTATGCATTACCATACGTCATTAGCGGTTTTAGTTGATTCAACAGGTAATATAACCCTTCCATCAGATTTTAAGTATTTAGACAACATATCAAGCGCAACGGTTGAGTTATTTGAGCATGTAGACACTTCAAAAGAATTTAGAATCATCAAAGGATGTGCTTCAACTCAATACCCTATTTGCTTAACATCTGGAAACACCATAAATATTTATCCTCAATTAGCCGAAAACACATCAATAACTGTAGAGTATTTGAGAGAGGTTTTTATTCCAAAATGGACTTATACTGAAATAAGCGGTGCCGAAATATTTAATCCTTCTGCAACTGATTTTCAAGATGCAGACATACATGCAAGTGAAGAAGATGAAATAGTAAGAAGGGTGTTACTTCGCTTTGGCGTAAACCTTAAAGAAGAAGAAATACAAGCATTTTCTATGCAAAATGATAGTAAGGAGTTTAATCAAAATAACGCGATATAAATATGCTAACATCTCAAATCACAGATCAGGAGTATCATGACGATGAATCTAATTGGGGTAATTACGCATACGTTACTTTGAAAGAAGTAATTGACGAGCTCTTAATGGAAACGATTGATGGGGATAATCTATTGGCCGGTACAAAAAGAAGCTTATTGTTATTAAGGGCTAAGAATGGTATTCAAGAATTAAGTAGAGAGGTCAAGAAAACCATTTTGATGTTTGAAATGGAGATTGGTCCAAAGCTATACATTCCACTTCCAAAAGATTATATGGATTGGGTTAGGGTATCTGTATTGGATAGTGATTTCAAAATGCACCCTTTAAGTTTAAATCTAAGCATGAATACGGTTGCGGGATATTTACAAAACCAAGACTTTGAATTATTATTTGATGATGATGGTTGTGTGCTTACAGCTGATAGTGGGAATGTTTACAACAAACCATACAATAGATATGAAGTGTGTCCAGGAGAAGGTGCTGGAGATAATGGTCAATTTATAATTGATAAGGCCAGAGGAACTATAGTTTTTAGTTCAAACCTTGAGGAAAAGAATATTGTCATGGAATACATTTCTGACGGCATGAATATAAGTGATTGTTCAGAAACAGAGGTTAGAATCCACAAAGATTTAAAGCAAGTTTTAATTGCTTATGTGTATTACTACGCAATTCATAGAAGAAAAAACGTAAGGCTTCAAGACAAAAGAGATGCTTTACAGAGATATAAGGCTTTATTGCATGAAGCTAAATTGGATGATATGTGCTTTAACATAACTGATTTAAATAGAACAGTAACTCCAAAAACAACAGAACAAGGTAAACAAACAACTAATATTTACACCACTCAAGAAGCTGGGTGGTTTGCAGAAGATTTATAAAAATGAGTGATTCTCCATTAATACAAGTTGATGTTTTACCGGGTGGTAATAAATGGCTTCCTAAGAAGGTTTACTTCGTTGGAGAACCACCTAATTCTGTTGACATATATATAACAAATGCTTTAGGTGTTCCAACAGGTGTTTCAAACACGGCTTTGGTGGAAAGTGTTGTTCGGAATTTATTAAGTACAGAGTTTGACCTTTCAATCTTGACAGATATTATTGCTGACATTGAAAAACTAGATACTTCTTGGGAGCGATGTAAAGATAATATTCATTATGATTTAACACTATCCAAAACTATAGCAACTGGACGAGTGCTACAAGGAGATTTATTTGGAGTTACAACGTACAGGTATATAACAGATGCGAGAGACGCAAACGGCTACCCGTTAGAAGATAGTTTTTATAGCGGATTTGATGGTGCGAATTTAACAGGATTAATTATAACTAGAAACGTATAATGGCAGTTTACAATACAGCATATAAGAGTGGGGTTATAGGTTCTTTTAGTGGTACAACAGTTACAGTTTCAGGATTTACTCCTGCGGCGAGTGATGTTGGCAGAGTCTTAGTAATTAATAGCGGTAGTGCAAAACTACAACACAGGGAAATAACAGCAGTTAGCGGACAAAATATTACGATTGCTCACGCTTGGAATACAAACCCTTTTATTGACCCATCATCAAACAGTAGAGCGACAGATGTAAATCCTAGTAATGGAGATACTATTGTAGTAAGCTATAACCTTTC
>Ga0181380_1000709_pt1 | contig 14872 bp, 8 predicted proteins | sample 3SPOviralmetaG_FD_130116 | JGI IMG/M metagenome (GOLD analysis project Ga0181380, IMG submission 130116) | Marine viral communities from the oligotrophic San Pedro Time Series (SPOT) site, San Pedro Channel, CA, USA - 3 SPOT_SRF_2009-08-19 | ecosystem: Environmental > Aquatic > Marine > Strait... | reverse complement strand
TTTAAAAGAATCATCAGCATTATTTACAAGAGCATGTAAAACTTCATGTTGATCTGTTGTAACAACATTGTCTTCAGCTGCAACTTCTTGGTTTATTACTATTTCTTGTGAACCATCTTCCATGGTAACAATAGTTCCATAGTTAGTAGAATTTTTTTCATCTACATTACCACCTTTTTCTCTTAAATCTTTTAATTTAGTTTCAACATCTTTTGTGTTACCTCTAAATATAGGCACATTTAATTCGCTGGCTATAATATCAGCTCCTTCTTTTGTTTTTTTAGTTTGTTCTGTAAAAGATATTTCTTTTAATCTAGTATTTATTTCGTTTACTCTATCAGTTTCTTGTGTTGTTAAAGCAGAATCATCAACTTGTTTTATTTTTTGTTGTAATTTATTTTTTTCAATCAACAAAGAAGCAGCTTCAACATTTTCATTTAAACCTAAAGGTTTTAATTGTTGAGTAGCTTGAGTTACATCTCTAAAGTTTTCCTGTATACTATTAGCTTGTTCTTGATTTATTTTACCTAATTCTAAATCTTTAGTAACTTGTTGGTCTAATATTGTTTTAGCTTTTGGTGTTTGTGCTATTTTTAATTCTTCTAAACCACTAACTGGTTTTGATAAATCTACAGGTGTAGAATAAACTTCTGTAATATTGTTAATATTAAAATTAGGATTTACTTTAGCAAGATTTTTATTTATTTTATTAATAGCAACCGCTTCTTTAATACCATTTTTAACCTGCATTACATTTATAGGACCAGCATATGTAGCGCCGCCACCAACACCCTGTATAAAAGCATCATTAACTCCTTCAAACGGATCTTTACCGTTTATCATGTTTTGAGTTATTTGAGTTGCAACTTCTTCTATTCCTTCACCTAACGCACCAGCTGGAGCCCCTGCTTTTTTAAGAGCTTGCTCATACATTTCAATTAATCCGTTTCTAAATACTTTTTGTCCTTGTTGTTTACCTTCTTTTAGCAATATATCTTTATATACTTTACCTAAAGTTCCACTACCAATTGCAGAAAAAACTGTTTCAGCACCCGCTAAACCTATTGCTTTAGCTGTTAAATCAAACTCGCTAGCACTTGGATTTTCTTCTCTTAATCTTTCAAGCTCAGGACCTAAAAACATAGGTGTTGAACCAGCGGCTAATTTAGGTATACTTGTGCTAGCTCCACCTGCCATCATGCCTATGCTTACTGGAGCACTTTCTGCTAAGCCACTTCCTAATTGTTTAAAACCATCTGACCAATTACCTTTTTTAAAGTTTTCATAAATACCTTCAGTATCATAATTTTCATTATTCCAAATAGCTTGTTCTTTGCTTAGTTTTTCAGTTTCTTTTTGATAAAACTCTAATAAAGGGTTTGATATATTAAAATCTTCTTTAAATTTTTTAGAACTAGCCTCAGCTGATTCAGGTAAAACACCAGCTTTTACTAATAAATTTTGAGGCATAGAAAATATATCATAAAAACTTTCACCTAGACTAAACATCATTTCGCCTAACGTTGTACTACCTTTAGCTAAATCTACAGTTGCAAGTTTTTCTAAATAAGATTTTTTAGCTACCTTGTCTTTTTCTATTTGTTCTTTATCTTGCACGCTTCTTAAAGCCGTGTTGTAATTCTCAATAGATTTATTTAACTCAATTAAAGTATCATTATACATTTTAATTCTATTAGGAGAATCCATAGCATCCATCTCCATATCTCCTCCAGATATTTGAATTAAATCAGTTTCTAGTTTATTTATGTTGTTTTGAAAGTTTTTAAAATCAAACTCATCTGTGTTTATTTCAGGTTCTATAGGCTCTGTAGCTGAAGCAATAGTTAAAGGTATAGGTTTTTCTTCTACAACTTTTTCAACTTCCTCTTCAACTTGTGGTTGAGGATTATTTTTCTTCCATTCCTCTACTTTAGTATATATCTCTTCTTGAGATAAATTCTGATTCTGTAAAGAAATAACGTATTCTTGTAGAGTCATTTAACTTAATTTATTATCTTGTAAGAACTTATCAGCTTTTGCTTTTTTACCTTCTTCTAAATCAAACACAGCCGCGTCCGCTTGTACTGTTGGTATTTGATTAGTAGTAAATTGTTTTAAATAGTTATTCATAAAGTACTCTTTATATTTAACCATAAATAATTCTTTTTTATCTTGCATTAATGGCAAGTCTTCTTCATATGACCAAGCTACAAAACCAGCATTAGCGTTTTGAGCCATTTGATCGTCTTCTGATACACTAGTACCAGCACCAATAAACACGTTCCACGCAGCAACAACTGATTGCTCAGAGCTTAGCATACCTGCAACCTCAGCATTTATAAATGGAGTTACTTTTCTTTCAATTTTATCTAAATCAAATTTAAGTAAGTTTCTACCTTTACCCATACCTATATCTATAATTTCATAATCATAACTACCATCAGAATTTTTTAATACAAATTCATCTGCTATTTTAGCACCTGGCATTAATTCACCTGTTTCAGGATTACTAGATCCACCAGCCATAACACCAACTTCACCTAATAATCTTAACATGTCTTTATTTATATCCGGAGTTGTAGCTACTATATCTGTTCCTGACTCCATTAAAGCATCTAGAGCGTCACTATTTATAACAAATGGCATATCTAGCATAGGACCTTCAAAAATCATTCTCTGTGATCCGTTTTCTAGTAGCTGTAAAGAAGCATTATAACCATCACTTTTAGCAAATGTAGGTTTACCAGTTAGTATTGCGTTAGCTACAGCGTAAGCATAATTTTGATTAACATCATAATACATGTCATTAGTAACTATAAGTTGAGACCCAATATTAGTTAAAAATTCTAATGATTTATTTGGAGCTTCCATTAAAAACTTTAACCTGTCTGTTTCGTATTTACAACCAGGTTCAATACATTGGTTATTGTTTAAAGCTGTTTTTAGCTCTGCATATACTTTACCTGTGTTTTCATAAGCTCTATCTAATATAGCAAAGTTATAATCAGCTGTACTAGCTATATAAGCAGGGTTGTAACCCAAAGCATTGCTTTGATTTAATTGTTTTATAAACAGATTGATTTTTATATTTTTATCTTCCATTGTAATTTATTTATGAACCCCAATCAGCACCACCTAGTATACTAGCCGCGGCACCAATACCTCCTGTTAACGCTGCGGTTGAGTCAGCGCTTGCTTGAGCTGCTGCTCCACGTAAAGCACCGATTTGATTAGATAATCTATTAAGTTGTTGCATGTCTCTTGTTTCTTGTTGTTGAAACACGTATTGCTCACCTTGCACATCAGCCATTTGTTGTCTTTGAGCTTCTGCCATTTGTTGTCTTTGTAACGTAGCTTCACCAGCGGCTCTTTGCTTTTCATTAGCAGCTTCTTGTTGCTCTATGCTAGCAGCTACACCCTTCTTACTTTGTAAAGCGGCTTGTGCTAAAGCAGTTGCACTACCAGCTCCACCAGTAGCTCTTATAGTGTCTAACGTATTAGCTAAGGCTATATCAGTTTGTTCCATTTGCATTTCAGCTGCTTTTGTAGCTACAGATAGATTAGCAAAAGGATTTGAAAGCATACTACTTAAGTCAGTTATATTAGCATAAGGATCTGTTATCTCTTGTCTGTTTTCTTCTAATTGATTTAGTTTATATTCTAAACCACGAGCTTGTATTTTTCTACGTCTAGCTTCACGTCTAGCTCTACTAGACCCGAATATACCACCTATTAAGCTTACTGCTCCACCTATTATTGCTGCTGCTGGCATAATGTTAAGTTTTTATTATTAATATCCATTGTTTAAATCAAATTTACTTTCTACTGAAAATAGTTGTTTTTCTCCTCCTACATCAGTTGTTGCATCAGTACTAAATTGAGCAGTTACAAAAAATCCTTTTATACCGCTTATACTGTTACCAAATATTATTTCGCCGTTTGTAGCGCTGCTACTGTTAATTACATTTGCTACGTATTTATTTTCTTTTCTATTAAAACCAGCGTGGTATCTTGGTAAAGCAGGGTTTGGTGTTCCTAAAGTACCATTATAATTAGCTCTAGTTACAGCTGCTCCACCCGCAGGATTAAACACGTATTCACCTTCATAGTAACTTGATATACTGTTTATAGTATCAACATTGTTTTCATAACTACTTGTAGCTGGATTTACATCTTTACCTGTATCATCTGATACCATTGTCGATAAGCTCCATCCATTACTACCTTCATATGAAACCGTGCTAAATGTTTTAGAGCTTGTTGGTTCGGGATTAAATATAACAGTTATATTGCTTCTATATTGAATACCACCAAAATTACTTCTAGGACTTGTTAAAGAATAATGTTTGAATACTTTATCACCTGTTACTGTATAAAAATTATTTTTTATACTAAACATTTGGTCAGGTCTATAATCAAAAAAGCTTGTCCAACCTCTAACTGTATCGTCGTAAGTTAAAGTATTATATATAAATTTTAAATAATCAGTGTTCTGCTGTAAAGAAACAACATATTGATCATTATATATATCCCAACCACCTCTTACAAAACCTAAAGTTGAACCTACATCTAAATTATTTAACTCATCTCTAAAAAAGTCTTTCATACCTAGTTGAGATATTTCTACTAAACTAGATCCTTGTAGCTTTAATATAACATTATTGTTTGCATCAGAAAAATATTTGTTTTGACCATAAACCGCGAAACTTTCTGGATGTGTACTGATTCCGTACTTTCCAGGTATAGGCTGTATTGTTCCTATAACTAAATTAGCGTTTGTTATAGCACCCCCACCTTCTGCTGAATATATAGCGTCTTTATTTATTAATGCTCTACTACATTTATATTCTTGAAATATAAATAAGTTTGTATCTTCTGCATAAAGCTTTTGTATAGATCCATTAGCTGGATCAGTTGCTTTACTTATTTCTTCACCTACACTAAACACATTTGTGTCATTAATACCTGTTCTAGAATTATATATCCCTGAATATATTAAAGCATTACCTCTAACAAAACCGTCTGGTTCTGGTTCAACTAAATAAGCTCTAGGTGAAAAATCAACACTTGTATTATTGTAACCACCTCTAATTCTAGATTCTTCAACAACCCAGTTATTATCATTTGGATTAACTGATTGAACGGGATAACCACCCGCAATAGTAGCAGGTACTCCAAAGGATCCTTGCCATATAGGATCTTGTGTGTTATTATTTGTCTTTTTAAGAATAAAAGTGTTAAAATATTTAACTTCTATTGTTGCTCCCGCCATAATTTATTATTACTTATTTTACTTATAAATTACATTATATTATTTCTATCAATGTATTAGGTATACTTATTGATCCTGGTGAAGGGTTGTTGCTAGCGCTATTACAAGCGCTTGAACCCACAGGAGCTCCACACCAACCTTTAGTCCCATCGCAATTAACTTCATTATTAGCTAAACCTAAAGCTAAAACCTCAGCCCAACCAATTGAACTAAAATATAATACTTCATTACCTCCTTGACCCGACCCAGAAGTAGTAGCGTTTGTTCTGTCTAATGTTATTATATTACTAAAACCATCATTACTAGTTATACTGTTTAAAACATTAGCTCCATCTTGGATTCCAGGATAATAAAGATAATATCCATTATTAGCAGCTACAGGGTGACTAGATATTTCAAAAATAGCCCATGGAAGCGCGATTTCAATTCCTTCGTCATCACATGTTCTGTATAATAATTTAGGATATGTAGCCACTAAATAAGATGTTGAGTTCATTTTAACATTAATCGTGTGATCAGCTGTTTCTATAGCGTCTTCGTAAGTAACTACAACAGTATAATCTGCCACGGGTAAAGTTGTAGATGGCTTTGTTAGTAGACCTCTTAATCTATAAGTTGGACTACCTATTGCAGATGTAGATAAAGCAAAGTAATTTTCACTTAAAACATCGACGCTGTTTGTTGTGTCTTGAACAGCTGTTATTGAAGCTGTTAAATCTGATGTTTTTAAATTATCATTATTAGCTCCATTATGTCCTTCTAAAGTTTGTAAAGTGCTTGTTGTAACTCTAGTAGTATTAACAGTTGTGCTAGTGGTAGCTGGTAATGTAATTACAGGTTGAACATTTGCAGGTCCAAAAGGTCCTTCAACATAACTTGTAGTTGTAGCTGTTCCTGAGTTAGTTACAACTCCTTCAAATGAAAAAGTAAAAGATCTTATATTACTATTGTCACTAAAGAAAATATTATTGTAATAAGCTGAAGTTGTTTGTATATTAAAAAAGCCAGTACTTGGGTTTGTTAATGTAAAATAACTTGTTCTATCAGAACCAGTATCATCAACAACGCTTGTAAGAGTTAAGCTTGTTATATTAGAGGTAGGTATATTTACTCCAAAATTATCAATTATTGTAAAATTACCTGTTAATATATTTGCGCCTGAAACTATACCTTCAGTCCAGCCACCAACATCAAAAGAACTAAAACCAGCTCCTCCAGAATTACTATTTAATATAGCGTTGTTTAAGTCAGATAACAAACCACTAGTTGAAGTTTCCCAGTATATATCTAACGCGCTCTCTACAGGTTCTGTTTCGTAAACAGATAAGAATTGTATACCAGGTATTTTATCTTCACCCGCGTTTGGAGCAGCAAAACCAGCTACTAAAGAAATATTAGTATTATCATTTACTGTAATAGGATTGTTAAATTGAAGAGTATATACAGAAGGATTACTTCCTGATGGTCCAGTAACATTTGTTACGTATGTTTTTTCTGGTATTCCATCTCCATAAACCACCATATCAACTGAAATAACTCCAGTGTAACTAGCTACACTAACATTTGTGTTTGCATCGTAATTATTTCCTGTTACTATATAAGCACTAACAGTTGTGTAATTAGTTGTAGATAACTGTCCTATTTTACTATTAGTACTAATCCTAGCTATTAAAGGATTAGAATCTAATAAATAAAATTGAGGAAATAAATTAGGTCTTGGTGGGTTGCTAGGATCATAATCAAATAAATCTCTTACAGTAGAAATTGTAGATACAGTATCAGACGATCTACCTGGATAATATTGTATATTTAAAGAACCTAAATTATCAAACGTTGTTTTGCTAGTAACATATGTAGGCGTGGTAATTGTATTTTGTACTCTACCAAATAATCTTACAGAACTTCTAAATTGTTTTTGATCAGGACCAACTTCGGTTAAATCTCTTGGTACTTTATTTATATTGTCATTTATTAACACAGCATGAGATGTGTTGCTAACTTCTAACGTTGTGTTATCAGGGTATGAAGCCATTATACCTGGTAAATAAACATTATAGTATTCTTGCTCTTGTTGCTTAACAACTATTTTATAAGAATACCAACCAAGAGGATTATAACCGTTGTCGCTAGTATCACCGTTATATATACCTGGCCACAAGGTAACAGTATTTGGTTTTTGTGGTCCAATTGGGTTGTTAAATAACATTTTTATAGAGTTGCCAGGCCAAGAACCTTGAGTCGCTGCTTCACTAAAATAAGCTGAGTATATAGTGTCTCCAATAAAACTAGAATTATTAAGTGTAGAAAGAGTTGTATTATTAGATAGGATTACAGAAGATTGTCTTCCATATCTATCTGAAAAAATAACACCAACTTGATAATTTCTATTTTGTTTTACAGAGCTATTTGGATATTCAACTTTACTAGTTTTTTGTTCATCTGGAGAAGGTGTAAAAGTTAATGTAGTTCCACTAGCTACAGTTACATTTCCATTCAACTTTATTTGAGTAGGAGATACAAGTGTTACTACTCTTTCAAAAGTTATTCCCGTGCCTGTAACAAAATCACCTATAGACACACCAGTTGTGCTTGCGAAAAAAAGAACATCACTATCAGTAGTAGTAGCGTTTGTTGTGGCAGTTGCTATTGATAAATCAAATAGAGACTTGTCGCTTACAGCTACATTATAATCTATAGCCGTAGGAGGAGTGTGTTTAGTTTGATAATTACCATATATAATTCTATTACTTGATATTTCTTGAGCTAATGCTCTTACAGGTATTTTATCATATGTCCTTGTTAACTCGTCACTAGGTAAGGTTTTAATAGGTTTTTTAGATATGTAATCATAAGTATAAAAATCTGCATCACCACTTTGAGAAGAAATGTCTGATATTTTTATAGTATCTATTACCTTAACCGCAACCCCATCAGATTCTTTATACAATATATCCATTTCTTTTATTTTCAAAGAATCTTTTAAATCACTTTTACTAAAAGGAAGTGGTATGTATAGTTTTATATCATCTACTTTATTTTCCATAAATGAAACAACTGTACTTCTGTATGTTGATGATTGATCAGTTACTTCATAGTTTGTGTTAGCATCTTTTATATACATAAAATAACCATCTTGCTTTGGTATAAAAGCAATTTGAGTAAATGGAGCAAACAAAGAATATTCATTATCTTCAAACCTAAACCTATAACTAAATCTTACAAACCTATCTTCAAGATAATCTGGATCACCAGCAAAAGTGTTATCATAATAAGGATTAGGTTCAAAAACCAATTCAGCATCATCATCCATAGCTGGTAAATTCCCACTAGCTGTTAACAAAGTACCAGCGGGGTTTACAAGTGAAACTGTTGTACCAGTGCTATTCATAACACCGTTATTGATATAAGATATAGGTTGACCAAACACTGGAAAATTAGCGTTTAAATTATCTATTGCAACTTGAGTTGTACCACCTGGAAAACCACCAGCGTCGTTAACTAAAGCTGTACCACCTGTTGGAAGAAACTTACTAGTTACATCTTTCATTGTAGTTTCATACTCACCAGCAGAAGAACTTTCTTGATAAAGTTGTATTGATCTATAAGGATTATATTTTGATACTGATATTTGATCTTCTGTTTGATAATGACTTGAACCTACAGATATAGCTGTTTGTACATTTATTTTTCTAGGTTGATTTCTATTGTCTGTCCAAAATAATAAATCTTCTAATAGGTTAACAGCTGTTATTTGATGTGTTTTAGAAAAATTTAAAAAAGGACCTTTTGTAAGTATAAGAGAGGAATTTGTAAAAGCATCGTATCTTATTATAAAGTTTTCAGCAGTTGTGCTATATGTTAACCTTGAAGGATTTGGATCTGTATAGTCAGTTAAAAACAAATAAACACAATTATTTGTTTCATCTGCTAAGCTACCAATACAAAAAAGATTAGCTATGCTAGTGAGCGTTTGTAGATTAACAGCAACTTCATTACCTAAAACGTTTTCAAGAGAACCCACGTTAGGACCTTCAGATCTACTAACTTGAACATTTCTTGCGTCTCTATATTCGCCGTTTGGTACTAATCTAGCGTCAAGGTCTTTATTAAGTTTACCTTTTAAAAAGGTGTTTATAATTTTAGGCATTAAATTTTAGTGTTTTATCCATTTAGATTTACCTCTCATAACTTGAGTTATCTCTTCTAACTTAATATTTGATAATCTTATTTTCGCATTACGCAAAGCCGCATATCTATCTTTTTTATATCTTTGAACTACACCTTCTGATACATTAGCTCTTGTAGATAATATGTTATATGATATACTTTTATACATAGCTTCTTCAGCCATTTTAGGAACCTTAGTGTCTAAGTCATAAGCAAGACCATCTGATATATATTCAAATACAATTAACCTACCTGCTAAATTACTAGAAAAACTAAATTTACCTTCTCTTTCATTTATACCAAACCAACCATTTACTTGTGATCTTTGTGGATCAAGACCGTACAGTCTGCCCCAATTCCATGGTCCATTTAAACTGTATAAATCTTGATTAGCAAAACCAAAGTATTCAAAATCTGAATACCAACTAGAATTTAATAATCTAGTATTATTACTTTTCCATCTTGATTCTGTAATTGATGTTCCTTCTAAATCCTCACCAAAGTTATCTTGTGTTGGCACACCTGTTCCATCTTGTAATAAACTAGAGTATGGATCAATAGTTAAATTGTTAGCTGGATATATAGGTCTTTTAACACCTAGTTCATCTATCCAAGACAAGTTAACATAGTTAACATAATCTTGAGGTATAATTAAAGATAAACTACTAGGTATTGTTAGTTCTTGAGATCTAATGCTTTTCAACGTGTCATAACTAAACTCTTGTAATGATCTTTTAGCAAAGAAAACAACGTCAGATTTTTTACATGTTTGAATTAATTTACCATCACCGACGTAACCAACCATGTAGTTGTTTACTATATCATTTAGTTTTAAATATTGGTAACCACCGTAATTATCTTCTACAGCTTGACCATAAGCTTTTTCCGCAGCGGTAGTTCCATATTTACCACCGTCTAATATTTTAAGTTGTACAACTATAAAAACATTTGCACCAGGATTACCTGTTATACTTATTATATTATTAACTACTGTGTAAGCAGCTGTGTATTCTGTAAAAGTACCAGGTAAACCAGTAACGCTTGTATATACTTTAAAATTGTTTTTAGCATAATTTTCATTAGTAGGATCATAGCTACCAAAAACTAAATCAGTATTAAAAGTTGTAGCAAATGTTTGCCCAGCTGTATTACCTGCATTTCCTCTAAAGCTTTGTGAACCTTGATAATATTGCGCGTTAGTTTCTGTTATTTGTGACATTATGATTTTTCGTTTTGTTCAACCTTAGCAGCATCTTGCATTGCTACTTGTATTACTTCAGGATCTCTTACAATTACACCAGCATATTTTAAAACACCTATTATTAAATTAGTTTGTTCTGATATATCTAATTGAAAATCTGTTGAAGTTCCAGAATTATAAATATATTGTCCAAGTGTTCCAACAGTAAAAGCCCAATTAGGATTTGTTGGGTTTACTACACAGTTAGCTTTTACTACATCTGGTTTAGGTGATATTTTTAATAACACCTGTGGAGATGAGCCTGCTGTTACTACAGCATTAGTTATATAAGCTAAAGGGTATTGATTAGTAGAACTAGTTAATTTTGATTTACTAACTTCAGTGTATTCTTTTTTACTAGATACTTGAGTTACGGAATCGTATTGAGGATTTGTTGTGTTGTAAGTAGATATTATTTCACCTATTCTATATAATGGTCTTGAACCACCATATATCCAACCTGTATTAGCTACATTATAGGTAAAACTAGTTTCTTCTTCAAAAGGATACAGTTTATAAGCGTTGTCTTTAAACATGTTAAAAAACTCTGTATCGTTCTGTGTATTGTTTTGATTTACTCGATTTAATTGATTACCGTCAGGAAAATAAGATTCAAATATTTCTTGTTGTACCTGTACTGCTAAACTATTAAATTCAGCTGGTGGAATATAACCTCTTTGTTCTTTGTTTAAAATGTACAAGACTGTTGTGTATACTGTATTTATATTTACCGCCATTATATTTTTTTATTATAACACAGAGGTGACTTTCGTCACCCCTATATTATTATCACTTGTTAATTAAGTTTTTTATCTATAGATTTATAGATTTCTACACCTTCATCTGTTTTTAAGAAAGCAGCAAAGGCTGAATATGGATTTTCATCAAATGGAACATTCATAAGTTTTCTATCATTAGATCCCCATGTAAATGTTCTTTGATCTTGAGATAGTATAATAACACCTGCTTCTTCAGCTCTAATAGCTAAGTTTCTAAGCATTACGTTTTCATCTTTAACTAACTCAATAAATAAATTAGGGTTTCTTTTAGCAAATAAAAGTAAATCTCTTTTTATTTCTTTTGAACTCATAGAATTAACCTTTGATCCAAGCTCAACTCTCATTATTGCTTCTGCTTGATCAATTTCAATTGTTCTTGCAGCGTTTAATGCGTCTATTTCCCATTCAATGTTTTCAAGTTCATCTTCAGCGTTTTTAACTGGTTTAAACTCGTAATACATTTTATCTTTTAAAGGGTGATATAAGCTTAACAATTTCTGTAAAGCAATATTCTTAGATGGAACATCAAGTCTACCGTCTCTAAAAATAATATGACCAAGAGTTGCTTCTCCTTTTTGCTCTTCTGCAAAAGGTGAACTCATATTGGTAGCATATCTTATCTCTTTTTGTTTTTGAGTTTTTGGATCAAACCACAATAAAGAGTGTTTTCTTGTATGCTTTCCTGGTATTGTTAATGTTAAAGGAGTTTTATTTCCTCTTAATAGATACGTTCTATTTTTTACTTCCCATTCAGGTTTTGTAACCTTAGGTGTTTCTTTTTTAGGTTCAGCAACAGCTACTAGCTGTTCTATAACCTCTTCTTTTTTCTTTTTTGTCATGATATAATAAAATTAAATAAGTTAAAGGTATTGGGCGCCGAAGCGCCCTTACCTTATAAAATAATTACACTCCTTTGAATAATACAAAGTTGTTAGCAGCTTGAGTTACTAAACATATTTCAGATAGGAAGTTTACTTCCATTGCATCAAGAGTTGATGTAAAAGCACCACCGGCAGAACCAGTTAGCCAAGACTTCATACGACGATCATCAGATTGTGAAGCTCTGTATCGTACGTGTAAGAACGGACGACGGATGTTAGTTCCTAGAATCTGATCGTAAACTGTACTTGTTCCAGCGGGAATTAATACACCTTCGATAGAGTTGATTCCAGTAACGCCACCACGAGTAGAAGCATCATTTAGATATTTCCAATCAGTCTTATAGAAATCGTAAGAACCTCTACGGAATCCAGAGAATCCTAGGTTTAATGCCATTTCTTCAGAGTTTTCAAAAAGACCAAACGCAGTACCTCCAGCAGAACCAGCTGAAATAGCAGCTAGCATGTCATCAAAGTCAAGTGAAGTCTGACGTTGTAAGAACAACATGTTTTCTTCAATAGCACCTTGAGTGTCTAGGTTTTTAAGAATAGCATCAAACTCATCGATTCCAGCAGCAGCAGTAAATCCTACTTCTACGTTACCACGAGATTGAATAGCAGCAAATAAACCTTCAGTACCAGCCAAAGTAGCTACAGTTGTAGTAGTAGCGCCTTGGTTATACTCACCTTCTACTAATGCCATTTCTAGGTAATCTTCAAAACGCAAGCGAGTTTCAGATTCAGCCTTTAAATACCATAAATATCCAGAAGTACCATCTTCAGTTGCAACTTCTACCCAACCAATTTGTGCCATATCAGAACCGCTAATAACATATTGGTCTCTGATGATAATTGGAGAGTTAGAAAATTGAGTTAACTGAGGAGTTACAGATACTCTTGTATTAGCAGCTTGTGCGCCGACTCCAGCAGCATTACCGCTTAGGTTACTACCTTTTACATATGCAGAACCATATACAAATATCTTGATACCAGCGCCAGCTGTAATACCAGCAGCGACAAGACCAGCACCACCAACAAATGGAGCGGCATCAATAGTACCACCGTTTGCAGGAGCACCACCAGCAGCTACAGTTGTAGAAGCAGTTACTAAAGCTTTTACTTCTGCGCCTGTTGCAGGGTCTAGTACAACAATTGTATCGTTAATAGATATAACGTTTCTAGCTGTATTAGGTATTGTGATTAAGTTTGTTGCACCAGCGCCAGAACCATCAGCTCCAACAGTTACATTATCGTAAGATATATGTAAGCGGTTTTGCTCAGACCAAATTACTTGATCAGATGTCATCGGCATTTCTGCACCAACCATGCGTAAGAATCCAGATAACGTTCTGTTTCCATAACGCTCTACTTCTTGTTCGTAAATCTCAGGTAAATACTGTTGTGCGAAATCTTCGCCAGCACCTGTGTTAAATTGTAGGTAGTTACTGTCCAACACTTGTTGAGTTGAAGACGGAATTAAACTACCAAATTGTGGAGTTAAAGCCATAATTTATTATTTAGTTAGTTAAATTTTTTAGTTTTGATTTTTAATTTTGAAGAATCAAGACCGCTAACCGATTTTACTTTTAACCCATTAACAAATACATCACCAGAGACAGTTTGCCTAGGCTCTGTACTTATGTTTTTAGATTTAGCCATAACATCTTTAACAGCGTCGGCCTTGCCTTGCTCATAAAAATGTTGTGCTATAGTATCAGCGTTTCGCGCTGCGTATAAAGCTTTGTGGTAACCTTTAGCATCTTGTATTTCTCCTTTATCATTTAAGAACGTCTTAATAAAATTTGAAATATCAGATTGTTGCTCTGCTACTTGTGTTGGATTTTTAACACCGTACCTAAATTTTTTATCACTAACTTTGAAATCAAAACCTTCGAAATCATTATTTAATAAATTTTTAGTACGTGTTATAAAATCCTTGTGCTTTGCTTCATTTGCATCTTGTTCTTCGTTGTATCGGTTAAAAAAGTCTGTAGCTTTCTGTTGGTCTTGAGTTACGCCCGGTCTCAACTTGATCTCGTCGTAGTATTTACTCTTTAAACCTTCAAGAAAGTTTTTTGCTTTAGCAACCTCCTCTTTAAACGCAATTTTCTTTTTGCGTATATCTTTTGGTTCGTCTATATCTTCATCATAATCAAAGTCTTCTAATAAAAGACTTACATCTTCAGAATCTAAATGTGGTTTAGTTTGTTTATAATATTCTCTAATTAAAGTATTACTATCAACATTGGTATAATCTGCATTAAGCCTAACATAGTCTTCTACAGTTCCACCAGTCTCTTCCATAAAAGAAACTAGCTTTTCAATATTTTCAGGTAGAACTCTTTGCTCTTGCGCGGGTTGCTCTACTTCTTTAGTTGCTTCAAGTTGTTTTTCCTCTTCTTCAGTATCTTCAATAACAGTTAAAGGAGATGTTACTTCTTCGTCGGAGGTCCGTACTTCTTCAACCACTTCTTCGCTGTTGCCACTGTCTTTGGACTCTTCGACAATAGCATTGCTATCATTTGTCTCTTGTGTT
>Ga0181380_1000708_pt1 | contig 14882 bp, 13 predicted proteins | sample 3SPOviralmetaG_FD_130116 | JGI IMG/M metagenome (GOLD analysis project Ga0181380, IMG submission 130116) | Marine viral communities from the oligotrophic San Pedro Time Series (SPOT) site, San Pedro Channel, CA, USA - 3 SPOT_SRF_2009-08-19 | ecosystem: Environmental > Aquatic > Marine > Strait... | reverse complement strand
GTCAACTATTTTTACATTACCACCTTGTGATAAAGCTAATAAAACTTCTTGCTGAGCAGTAGGTACTCTTGAACTTATAGCGCCAGGCTGTCCAGGCGGTATTTTTAAAGCTTCTTGTAGTTGCTTAACTTGAGCCATTATAGGAACAACAGAATCTTTAAATTCAGTTACTTGATTATTTAAATAAGACAATGTTCTATTACCTTCCATCTGAGATATAGTACCGTCTTTTATGCCTTGTTTAATTTTAAAATACTTTTCTGTTTGATCACCAAAAAAGTCATTCATGTTTTGATCAAAAGTACCATAACCAGTTTCTTTAATGCCAGCTACTTTATCATACATAGCTCTTTGTTCTGTATTTTGTTTAGCAAACAATTGTTCTTGCTTAGCTCTTTCAATTTGATTTTTAGCTACTAAAGCAGCGGTATTTTCTCTCATAACTTGAGAAACACTTTTTTGTTTAGCTATGTAGTCAGAGAATTGTTGGTTAGTTTGTTGTTGAGGATTAGCGTATGATCCACCGCTTCTTGAAGCTGTGCCACCTCTGCCTAGTGCTTGCCCGTAGTTTTGTACTTTTGCCATAATTTATATTTTACCCGAATAATTTACCTTTTTCCCCGGTCATCATATCTGAACCAGTTAAGCTCGATGCCATACCACCAACTGCACCTATCATCTCTTGATTAGCTGCCATTTTAGCATTACGAGCCATCATTTCTCTATTTTCAGCATTGTCTTGCTGTGATTGAAGTCTATCCATTTTAGTAACATCTCTAGCTTCTTGAGTTTCAAATTTATAAGCTTCACCTTGAGCTTTAAGCTGTTGTACTTGATTAGCTCCTTCAGCTCTAGCATCGTTATTAGCTTTTTCTTGTTTTTGTATATCAGCAGAAATACCACGTTTTGATTCTAAAGCAGCTCTTGCCAAAGCTGTTGCACCACCTGAACCACCACCAGTTTGCATAATAGTATCAAGAGTATTAGCTAAAGCAATGTCAGCCTCTTCAGCTTGAAACTTAGAAGCTTGAGTAGCTACGCCTAGGTTTTCAAACTCATTAGCCATATTTTCATATGGATTAATAACTTCTTGCCTGTTCTTTTCTAATTCTTCTAAAGCAGTTTTAGCATCATTAGCTTTTTTTGCCTCTGCTTCCATTTGCTTTTTAGCTTCGTTTTTTTGCACTTGAGCTCCTACCATGCTGGTGATACCACCTACTGCCGCTCCTATTGCTAGTGTTGTTGCTACTGCCATATTACAATACTTTTGTTAATTCGTAAGAGTGTTTAGTATCAGCCTTCCACCCTAGTTTTTCATGTGTTTGTATTAGTCCTTTATGTTGCATTACTGCAAATAAATATTTATAATCAAGAGATTTAACTAAGTTTTCAGCACCAGTTATAAGAAGCTCTATAGCTGCTTTTCTGTCACTTTTTCTATACTTTGGATTAGATACTATCCATTCTAACAAAGCTGTCTTAGAATTAGTTAAATAAATAAATCCAGCAACTACTGGTATGTCATTTATTTCTACTATTAAACCTCCATTACCGTTTTCTGGTAAAAAGTCTTTTACTGGCGCTTTCCATTTAGGCCAATTGTCCCACCAAGATACTAACGTATCCCAGTCTTTATCTGTAAGTCTACGTATATTCAATTTAATTTAATTAGATGATTGTACTTGATTTGAAGACACTGCAAATATTTGTTTTTGCCCGCCTGGATCAGTACTTGAATCAGTTGATAATTTAACTGTTGCTATAAATCCTTTTATTCCACTAGTTGGGTAACCTCCGTAAGAATCTGGGCCAAATACAACTTCGCCTGCTCTTACTTGGCTATTGCTTTTTAAATTAGCAACATACTTACCTTCTTTTAATTTAAAACCAGCTCTATATATTGGCTCTGTTAAAGCCGCTGGATATTCATTACCGGCACTATCATAAGCACCTTCATAGTAACTATTTACTATTACACTACTATCATTGTAATTTACATATGATGGTAGGTTAATATTAGGGTTTACATAGTTGCTAGGAACTTCTTGAAGTCCTCTAATGTCAGATATAAAACTTTCACCTTGCCAACCATTACTTCCTTCATAGCCTAGAGTTAAAAAGTTTTTATTTACATTTGGCTGAGGGTTAAAAACAAAAGTGATAGAAGATTTAGCTGGAGGAGCTCCATAGAAAACATTTCTATTGTTTGATGATCCTTCAAAATAATGCTGGTATATTTCACCAGACTTTGTTGTGAAAAAAGTATTTTTTAAACTAAACATTTCACCTGGTCTATAGCTATAGAAGGTTGGCCAACCTAAAACACCTTCATCAAAACTCAAGGTGTGGTAGTCTTCTTGAGACTCTTGTTGTATTGACACTATGTAGTTTCTATCATATATGTCCCAAGCTCCTTGTATTTTATCTTTCTTAAAAGATCTAAAAATAACTTCGTCACCATCGTTTATTTCTCCAGGAAAATGAGTTGTTAAATAAACATTATTGGCTTCAGTGGCTGTTACATATATAGAGTATTCAAGTCCATTAACTATTAGCATAGAACCTGTTTCAATATCTAAATTTGGAGAAGTTTGCAATTCTATATACTTAGGATCTGGAAAAACAGGTGGATTACTTGGTGAAGATTTATCTCCATTAGAAGTCTTTTTAATATCAATAGGTTGTTGAAGCTCGCTTATATTTTTTAATTGATCTCTAAAAAAGTTAGACATACCATATTCTGATATTTCTGTCATGCCATCGTGAGATAATCTAAGTATAGAACCTCTGTCTTTATCTGCAAAGTATTTTCTAAAGCCGTAAACAGCAAATGATTCTGGGCTTTTACTTATACCAAACTCTCCTCTATAAGGAATTATTTGACCAACTACAGTTCCTTGTGGAAGTGTCTGTGTACCGCCTTCAGATGTATATATTTGATCTTTATCTATTAAAGCTCTATTAACTTTATCTTCTTGAAATATTATTAAGTTAGTATCTTCAGCATATAGCTTTTGTATACTACCTTTATGAGGGTCAGCAGATTTTGTTATTGCCTCTCCTACAGAAAAAACGTTAGTATCATTTAATCCAGTTCTAGAATTATAAACGCCTGAATATATCAAAGCATTAGGTCTATATTCTTGAGCATTATTATCTTCTTTTAAATATGCTTTAGCACCATAGTCAGTAGACACGTTGTTATAACCACCTTGATACCTAGACTCTTCAATAAACCAGTTTTCTACCTCGTCATAAACGCTATTTTCAGAGTCACCAGCACCAGAAGGAAACACAGGAAAACCTGCAGAGCCTTGATCTGGTGTCCATGGTAAACCAGGAAAAGCAGACCCAAGTCCTCCTCTGTTATTGGGATCAGTTTCATCTAAATGACCAACATATATAGTCTTTTTTAACCAAAAAGAATTATAATATTTAACGTTTAATCTAGTTGCCATAATTATTGTACTTCAAAATATCCAGAATAAAAAGTTTGAGCGCCTATTAAACCTGCATCTTGGACATATACTTTAAAAAGAAATATACCAGGTCCATTACCATCATTTGCGTTCTTTAAGTTTGAAACAGTTGCGGTATCACTATTAACCTTAAACTCAATATTAGACGATGTGTTATCTATTTCAAATAAGATTTGTGAATTTACTGTACCTGATTTTTTTATATCCGTTTCTGCACTTGTCGTATTTGTATTTGTACTTCCACTTCCATTAAATATTTCAGTAATTTTATTAACAGTTCCTAATGAAGATCCTGGTTGAGGATTGCTAGCAGATGGGTTAAATGTAAATATAGGAAATGGACTACTAAGAGATCCTTCACCTGAAGGAAAACCAGTTTCACCTATGTGTAAATATTCTTTTAAGCCAACGCCATTATTAGGCACAGTAAAAGTTGGTTCTACGTTACTTAATAACATTTGGTGAGTACTTGTGTTACTTTCTCCAGATGTCGCAGTTCCTGTTATGTTAAAGTTAAAAGTCCTAACGCTTGAGTCAGCTCCATAATATATATTAGCATCTGTAGGATTATACCTTATTCTATACTCCTGTCCTAGAGGATCTGGCTTAAGTATCTCAAACATAGAAACAGCAGCATTATTACCATTAGTAACTGTCATGGTAGCAGTTGCGCCAGGTACAACAATTCCTGTTCCATCGATCACTTCAAAGGGGTCTGAAATCCAAGAGCTAACACCTGGAGTTAAAGATTCTAACATAACTAAGTTAGGTTCACTTATTCCTGATGGTTGACCTGCTGTATCTGTTTTTATCTCATCATTTAAAACGCTTATTCTATCTGAAGAACTAGACTCCCAATATATATCTATTTTAGATGTAACTGGATCTGTTTCAAATACGTTTAAATTTTTAGAAAAACTAGGTGGATTTGATTCTTGATTAGTAGGCGCAAAACCTACTAAAAAATCTGTTGATAACTGAGCTACAAAAGGATTGTGAGAGCCTTCTAAATATAATGGGTCTACATAATCTGTTCCATCATGAGGATAGGAAGAGTCTGCTGGTTTTTTACTTCTATCTGAAGTCCAAACTCCTAAATCGTTAAAAGACATTATAGAGGTTACAGTAAATTCGTTTAACTCTCTTACTTGAGAAGATTCAGTAGTTGCTAAAACAGGCTTATAAGGTGTTACATTGGTAATGTCTACTATATATTTAGTAACTACTCTAGGGTAAAGCAAAGTTTCACTTCCGTATATTTCTTCTGTAGGCCCAACGTCAGCAAGCTCTTTTGGTACTTTATTAATATTATCTCCATATAGTACTATATTACTAAAAGTATTAGCTCTTGGGTACGTTGGTTTATCTCCAGTTGTACTACCAGAGCCTAATAAACCTTTAAAAGTTATCTTACCAGAGCAAGCGCCGGGCACATAAACATTATAATACTCTTGTTCTTTTTGCTGAACAACTATTTTATAACTATAAAAACCTAGTGGATTATTAATTGACCACACGCCAGGATAACCTGTTGTGGTTTTATTTTCAGGTATTACATCATTAAAAAGTAAGTTTAAGTTGTTACCTGGCCAGTTTAACGTGCTTGTAAGATTTTCATAAGGAGAATATATAGATGCAAAATTGCTAGGACCAGTTCCAGATGCCGATGTAGATCTAGTTGGATTTCTTAAAATTACGTTTGATGATCTACCATATCTATCAACTAAAACAACTCCTACTTTATAAGATCTATTTTGTTTTAATGTGTGATTAGGATATTCTTTTTGGTCAAAAGAACTAGAGCTACTATCTGGTTTATCAGTTATACTTATATCATAATCTATAAAATTTGGTGACTCATGTTTTTCTATAAAATTACCATAAACTATTCTATTAGAAGTAACCGCTTGAGCTAAAGCTCTTATAGGTACTTTATCATGAACTCTTGTAGCGTCTGCATCTGGTAGTACTTTAAAAGGTTTTTCAGATTTATAATTGTACTCATAAAATTTTTCATTACCACTCTGACCTTGGTTTATGTACCAACTACCAGCTTGGTCTATTTCAATTTCATCTACAACTTTTATAGCTAAACCATCTGACTCTTTTAACAGTATTTGTATAGATTCTATTTTAAATTGTTTTTTAAATGTATCAAGTCTAGACTGAATATTTGTAGCACTACATAAATGCGGTAATTCAAGCTTAAAAACAGCTGAAGTTACCTGGTTTTCCATTAACTTATTTATACCACTTTCTGCAGTGTCTTTTTCATCTCTTTTTAACTTATCATCTCCATAAGCACTGTCTAAGAAGTAACCATATTGCTTAGGTACAAAGGCATGTTGTGTAAAAGGTGCCATTAAAGAGAACTCACCATCATCAAATTTAAACCTATAACTAAATCTAATAAACTTATTTCTTAAATAATCTTTATCACCTGAGTAATTTTGATTGTAAATAGGATTTTCTCTTTCAAATTGAAGTACATCATTAGTTTCAAATGGAGGTCTAGTAGGCGCGATGTTTGTTCCACCTTTAAAAGTTGCAGCTGCTTTATTAGCTGCAGACATTGACTCAGGACCATCATTATCTGAACCTATAGGATATTGAAAAGCTACTTTTGGAGGAAAAGCATTGCTAAAACTAACAACTTCAAAGTATCCTAGTTCTGGAAAGTTTATGTTCTTAAATCTAGATGGAATATCTAATTGGGGATTTTGCTCTTCTAAATTAAGTTCTCCTGGTGTTGTGATGGTGCTGAAAATACTAATACTATTAGCTGGTAAATATTCACTAGTTTCATCCATTAAACCAGGTGTAGAATTTAATCCAGATCCTTGTATAAAAGATATAGGGAACACAGGAGATAGCTTGGCTACTGATATATGATCTTCTGTTGTGTAATAAGGGTCTGGGCTAGTTGCAGAAGATCCAATAGCTGTTTCTACATTTATTTTTCTAGGTTGATTTCTATCGTCTGTAAAAAACAATAGATCTTCTATCATATCTATACCAGTTATAGGATGTGTTTTTGAAAAATTTAAAAAAGCTCCTTCAACAAGCTTGTCAAAGTTTGGAGTATTGTTGTTTGAAGCAGTAGGTCCTTCTATGTATGCTATAACACAAGTAGCAGTTCCTATCTGCCTACCTGACGCTGTTTCTACATTACCTATAGCTCTAGCGTCCAACTGATTAGGCGACCCATCTGAGTGGTTGGTAGCAAATATAAATATTCTATCTTTGTCAGTATCAACATAAGTACCAATAATTTCTACACCCACTCCAAAGTCGAAATTAGAATATATATTATTTCCTATTATATTCTCAACAACTCCTTCATCTGGTCCTTCACTTTTATTTACGGATATATTTCTACCATCTCTATATTCGCCGTTGGGTAAAAGTCTTTCATCTAAGTCTTTATTCATTTTAGACTTGACAAATACATTTCTTACTTCTGCCATATTAATGCTTTATCCATTTAGATTTACCTCTCATAGTTTGTATCATCTCACTTGGCTTTATATTACTTAAACGTATTTTAGCATTTCTAAGTTGAGCTGATCTATCTCTTTTAAATCTTTGAACTATATATTCTTGAACACCTGATCTACCTGCTAATATAGAATAAGCTATATGCATGTACATTGCTTCTTCTGCCATTTTTGGCACTTTAGTATCTAAGTCAGAAGCTAAACCATCAGATATGTATTCTAGTATTATAATTCTACCTTTTAAATCACTAGAAAAAGATATTACATTTTTTCTTTTGTCTATGTTAAACCATCCGTTGCTTTGAGATACAACAGGATCTAAACCATATCTTCTTCCATAAGTTTCTTTTCTCCAACTCCAGTCATAAACATTAGCATTATAGAAGTACTCATCATAAGCTCCATTTATAAGATTATCATTAGAGTTTTCCCATCTTGTTCTAGTAATTGATTGATCAGCCTCTGTATTAGCTCCATATATGTCTTGTAGAAAATCACCGTTTTTAGCTTGTAGTGGAACAGAGGTAGGGTCAGTTGTTAAATTGTTTGCTGGGTATATTGGATGTAATACTCCCATGTTATCAACAAAAGACATTCTAACATAATTAACATAATCTTGAGGTATAATAACAGAATTGCTTGGAGGTAGATTTAATTCTAAAGTTTTTATACTGTTTAAAGTATCATAGCTAAATTCTTGTAATCCTCTTTTAGCATGAAATATAACGTCAGTTCTTTTAACCAGTGGTATTAGTTTTCCAATACCAGTGTAAGCTACTAAAAAATTATTTACTATGTCATTTAATTTAACATATTCATAACTTCCATAATTATTCCATAGTGCCCCGGCTTTTAATACTACTCTTACTAATGTTGTTGGCGAGTTAGCAACAGCTACACTAAGTGTTATTGTTTGTTGATTATATGGAGGATTTACAGTGTTATCATTAACCACTGAAATATTAAAAGCATAGTCATTAAAAGTAACACCATTATCTGTACTTACTTGTACACCGAAGTTAGCAGGCTCTGTTGCCGTAGCTAAAGTTAATTTAGGTTCAAATGTGCAAGTAAAAACAGTTTGAGGAGCTGCTGTAACTGCAAACATTTTTTCTCCTGCATAATATTCTTCGTTAGTCTGATTAATTAAGCTCATTTATTATTGTTTTTGATTTGCTCTGTCTGCTTGTAATTGACCTGATGCAGCTTGAACTATTTGAGGATCTCTTATTACTATACCAGCATACATTAATATAGCTAAAACTACTTCTGTAAACTCAGAGTTGTGTAGTTCAAAATCTACAGTAGGAGGCGTATTGGCGTTAAATATAAACTGGCCAAGATTACCTACTGTATAAGCCCAGTTTATGTCTTCTGGAACCTTTATATACTGAACAGCTACGCTAGCTGTGCCAGCATTTGCTTTGGTGTTTATAATATTTGGATATGCTTGAAGCTTATTGTTTTCAAATAAATATATAGGAAACTGTTCGCTTGGTGTAACTAGCGGAGATAGTCTTAGATTGTAAAATTCTCCTCTATCTACTCTTTGCATTTCAACAGGCATTCTATTTTTATCTTCATATGTAACAGATCCTACTATATGAGTACCAGTTGGTAAAGTAAAGTTGTTGTCGGCAAGAACATAAGTAGCGTTACCATCTCTTTTAAATATGTTCATTTTTTCATTTAGGTTCATTAACCTATTAGCGTAGTCCACATCAGTTTGTGGCATTCTAGTATATTGATTCAAATCCTCAAAATACTTTTCAAAGATTTCTCTTTGGACTTGTGTACCTATTCTATTGAACTCTTCAGGTGTCATATAACCTCTTTGTTCTTTGTTTAGTATAAGTAATACAGTTTTATATACTTTATTTACACTTATTGCCATTTTAATATTTTTAAAAAAAAGGGTGGCGTTAACCACCCTAAATTATAATCACTTGTTTATTTTAGTTTTTTCATTATTGAGTTGTAAACTTCAAAACCTTCATCTGTTTTAAACCAAGCAGCCATAGCTGAATATGGGTTTTCTTCAAAAGGAACATTCAATAATTTTTTACCATTACTAGCCCATGAAAAAGTTCTTTGATCTTGAGAAAGTGAAACTATATTTGATTCTACTGCTATAATAGCAACATTTCTAAGTTCAACATTTTCATCTTCTGCTAGATCTAAAAGCAACTTAGGATTTCTCTTAGCAAAAAGTAATAAATCTCTTTTTAACTCTTTAGAAGATAGTTTATTTACTTCAGATCCTATCTCAGTTCTTAATATAGCTTCTGCTTTATCAATATCCATATCGTATGCCATATTCATAGCAGCTATCTCTAACTCTAGACTATCATATTGATCTTCAGCTTCTATTACAGCATCATGTTCTCCAAATATTAAATTTCTATGCGGGTGCTTTAGTAGTAGTTCTTGTAAGCTTCTTTTTTCTTTAGGCACAAATAAATGACCATTAGAAAAAACTATATGAGAAAGAGTTGAAGTTCCTTGTTGCTCATCTACAAATACAGATTTTTGGTTAGTAGCATATCTCATTTCTCTTTCGTAACCTTTTTCTGGGTCAAACCAAACTAAAGGGTACCTACTAGTATGTCTACTAATTATAGTATAAGTTAAAGGATTTTTATTTCCTAATAAATAATAATTTCTATCTTTATATTCCCAAGTATCTTTTTTTACCTTAGGAGTTTCAACAGTTTTTTCAACTTTTTTTACAGCTTTAGCTGTGTTTTTCTTTTCTTTTGTTTCCATAATATATAATATAATTGTTTTTAAAAAAACCCCGCCTAAACGGGATCGTTATGTTTTTATTTTTACTTGTAATTTTAAAGGTTTATAGCAAGTATTAAGCCCCTCCAGGTTACGATGGAATTTGAAAATCCGAAGAATCAACACTGCTACAAGTTACTCCGCTTGGCAGCTCTATAGTAGGGTGTGAATTTGCTTTTTGTGCAGCTTTTATAAAAGCTCTATTAATAGACTGAGTTATTAATACTCTATTGTCATTAGTGACACCATTAATATTTATTCTCCAACAATTACTATGTGATCCCCAAAATTTTGTTATTTGCCAATAACCATCTACATTACCAGAACTAGGTGGTACAACAGTTGCTATTAGACCGGCCAAAGAATCAAAAACTGGCAGATACTGCATCTTATCACCTTCATAAGAAATCATATCCTCTGTTAGCGTAGTTGAAATAGTAAATTCATTTTCGTTTTGTAAATCAGGATTTCCAGCTGGTATTGTAAAAAATACTACATCTCCAACTTTATAATCTACTGTATTAGAATTTGGACCGTTTTCTACTGTAAAATTACCTCCAGTTTCATGAAAGAAGTTTACAATAAGTCCTTGTCCATCTCCGCTCGTTTCTGTTTGGAGGGAGTTTACCGGTGTGTACTCACTTCCGTTAACCAACCCTTGAGTTACGCTCCAATCATCCCACAAAGGACTATTATAATCAGTTCTTAAACCGGTATTAACGGTTGGTATTTTTATTATATTTCCCATTGGTTTAACTTTTAGAAAGGTTTGTAAAAGGAATATCAGACTTCAAAACTGCTCCACTAGGCATTTTAAAATTTACTAAAGAGCTAGGTTGTTGTTGTATATTTATCAAAGCGTTTTCTAAAGCTAACTTATCACTTTCAGTTACATCTTTGTTAAAATCAAGTTCTAATGCCCAAGGATTAGCATTATTTACAAGCGAATCATAAATAATTTTTATTTTACTAGAACCACTACCTTGATCACACCTATATGCTTGTTTGACATTTACTGGAAGGCTTCCTCCAGCTTCCCATGCTATATTTAAAATTGAGTTTTCCATTTATTATTGTTTTAAAAGATCCTAACTAAGTAGGACCTTTTATTTGTTTTTTAGTTTGTTATGACCAAGCTTGAACTATTCCAGCACCGTTATATAAGTAGATAGGATCACTAGGAAGAGTCAAAGACACTGGGTTACCTGAAATTCCATTAGCTTTGTCTATAGCTCCTATAAAAGCATCTACATCAGCTTGAGTGCCAGTTCCATCTAAACTGAAATATAGCTCATATCCACCAAAGTATTTGATAATTACATCTCCACCGTCATCTTTCACCGAGGCCACATTGTCAGCTGGAACTAAAATTGTAGATCCTACAAATTCTGTACCACTGTCTGGTCCTGCTGTTAATTTTACATATCCCATAATTGTATGTTTATTTTATTTATTTTATATAGCACTTACCTGTGTTCCGGTGATTAAAGTGCTTAATGTTGCTGGAAAAATACCTTCTCCTGAAGCACCATTAATTAATTCTACAGCATCAAGTATTTTATTATCGTCGCCGTCTCTTCCTCTAACTGGTTGATTAGCACAGCTAATAGTTATCTTTTCACCATTAACATAACTAACAATTATTGTGTTCAGACTTAGATTTGTAGAAACACTACCTATGTCTTCAGCTGGAAGCAAGTCAAACTCACTGTTTGCTTTTAATAATTTTACATATCCCATTTTTTCTTATTTTAAATGTTAATAAAGTGGAGAGCGTTAACCCTCCACATTTATATAATAATTAAGCTCCTTTAAATAACACGAAGTTATTAGCAGCTTGAGTTACTAAACATCTTTCAGATAAGAAATTAACTCTCATAGCATCAAGATCAGAAGTATAAGCACCACCGACAGAGCCAGTGATCCATGTTTTATATCTTCTATCTTCAGTTTCAGAAGCTCTATATCTTACATGTAAGAAAGGACGTCTAATGTTAACACCCATCATTTGGTCATACACAGTTGTAGTTCCAGCAGGTATCATAACACCGTCAATAGCATTTGATAATCCTCTAGTAGAGGCATCGTTTAAATATTTCCAGTCAGTTTTGTAGAAGTCATAAGAACCTCTTCTAAATCCTGAAAATCCAAAGTTTAATGCCATATCTTCTTCATTGTCAAAAAGACCATAAGAAGCAGACTGAGTAGAAGCATAACCTCCACCGGCCATAGCACCGATCATATCATCAAAATCTAAAGCAGTAGATCTAGATAAGAAAAGCATGTTTTCTTCAATAGCACCTTGCTTGTCTAATTGCTTAAGGATAGCATCAAAATCTCCTAATGCACCAGCTCCAGGAGCAGCAGCACCAGCAAAACCAGAGTATACATTACCTCTATCTTCAATAGCGGCAAATAAACCTTCTGTACCTTTAATTTGTGAATTAGCACTTGTAGGACCGTAATTGAAGTCTATTCCAGCTTGCGCCATTTTTTCACCTTCAACCATTGCCATTTCAAGATAGTCATCAAATCTTAATCTTGTTTCAGATTCAGATTTTAGATACCATAAGTATCCAGATGTTCCATCTTCAGTAGCAACTTCAACCCAACCAATTTGAGCAGTATCAGATCCATTAATCTCAAAGTTGTCTTTAAGAATAATTGGTGAATTAGAAAACTGAGTAAATTGTGGCTGAATAGATCCTTCCATTCCTACAGAACCTTTTCCGTATTCAGAACCATAAACAAAAAGATTAGCTAAGTTTGCTCCAGTTAAAGCAGCGGGAAAACCAGCAGCGTTAGTTTCATATAAAGTACATTCTAAACTGTCATTTGTTTTACCAGCAGCACCAGAGTCACCAACTTTTTGAACTAAAGCTTTAGCAGTAACTAAACCTGTAGCTCTATCAGCAAGTAGAATAGTTTGCCCCTGTCTAACAGCACCAGAAGTTGAATCAGCACCTGGATAAGCAGCGGTTAAATCAAGAACAACTGTAATATCAAAATTACCAGCAACAGTAGCTGAAACGTTTGAATAACCTACGTGTAATCTATTTTGTTCAGACCAAATAACTTGATCAGATGTCATAGGCATTTCAGCGCCTACCATTCTCAAGAAACCAGATAAAGTTCTGTTTCCGTATCTTTCTACTTCCGCTTCATAAAGCTCAGGTAGATATTGTTGTGCAAAGTTATTAACTGGATCTCCGCCTGCGGCGTCCCCGTTAAAACTAAGATAATTGTCCTGCAAAGTTAATTTTTTCTGCGCAGGAGCTAATGATGCAGGAAAACTCCCGCCTGTATTAAAACCCATTTTAATTTAGTTTTTATTTTTTTATTTTACGTTGTATTTTTAACTTAGAGCTATCAACACCAGAAATAGCTTTCACCTTAAATCCACCAACATATACATCGCCTTCAGACGCTGGCGTCCTAGACTCTAAGTTTATGTTTTTAGATTTTGCTACAACATCCTTAACAGCATCGGCTTTGCCTTGCTCATAAAAATGTTTTGCTATAGTATCTGCATTTTCTGCTGCATAAATAGCTTTATGATAACCAACATGATCCTTTACACTTCCATCTTCGTTTAAGAACTTCTTAACAAAATGAGATAAGTTTGATTGGCTCTTAGCAACTTCCTGAGGGTTTGAAACTCCATATCTAAATCTTTTTTCTCCAACATTAAATTCAAAACCTTTGAATTTATCAGAGAACATTTGATTAGTTCGCTTTTCAAAATCAGCATGTTGCTGTGTTGCTACATCTTGCTCTTTGTTATATCTATTGAAAAAGTCCATTGCTTTCTGTTGCTCTTGAGTAACGCCCGGTCTCAACTTGATCTCGTCGTAATATTTACTCTTTGTTTGCTCTAGAAAGTTACGTGCTTTGGCAATTTCTTCTTTATAAGCGAGTTTCTTTTTCTTTATATCTCGCTCTTCATCCACATCTTCGTCCCAAGAATAATTGTCTTCTAATATAAAGTCAACTTCTTCTCTTTCTAAATGTGGTTTAGTCTGTTTGTAATATTCTCTAAGTAAAACATCTTCATTAATATTAGTATAATCAGCGTTTAATCTAACATAATCATTAATATCACCTCCTGTTTCTTCCATAAATGAAACTAATTTTTCGATGTTTTCTGGTAAAGGCTTCCCTGTTACTTTTTCATCTCTTATAGCTTCTTTTAACTCCTGTTCTACAATTTTAGTTTCTTGCTTAACTTCTTCTTCAGTTATTTCAGATACTGGACTTACACCTTCTTCGGTAGCTTTTTGCTCTTCGTGTGCTTCTCCCACTTCTTGCAGTCCCAGCTTTTGTTCTTCTTTCGTCTCATTAGACTGTAGCACAACTTTCTTTGTTTCTGGCTCTTGAACGGCATCTTCTTGTTTTTTACTTAAATCTAATTTTACTGTTTCAGTAGCTTTGTTTAATTTCTTAGGTCTACCTACTTTTTTCTTTACTTTTAAACCTTCCTTGCTTTCGTCAGTAGGAGGGCCCTTTTCTACTTGTTTTGACATAATATAATATAATAATTAATAAAAAATTATTGTGGAGCAAATTGCTCTAATCCAAAACCGCCAAGATTATCATTTCCAGCGGATTCAAAGTTTGTTGGTAATAGATCATTTTTCTTTTGATCTATCATTTGACTCTGTTGAGTTCCTATAAGTTTAGCTCTTTTATCTTTACGATCTTCTATAAAAGTTTCTTTATTTCTTTCAGCTTCACCTTTAGCTTGAGTCAGCTGTATATTAAAATCAAATTCAATTTGCATTAATTGTCTTTTAATTTCAGCTTCTCTTTCCATGCGTTGTATTTCAAATTGAGATTTACCTTGTTCAATTTGTAATGTAGTTTGAGCTAAAGCTTCTTGTTTCTGCACCTCAGCCATAGCTGTTCTCTCTGCAGTCTCTGCTTGAGCTTGACCTTGAGCAGCTATATTAGCTTGTTGAGCTTGTTGGTCTTGAGCTTGCTTTTGTTTTCTTCTTTGCTTTAGTAATTGATTAGCAAGTTTTAAATTATTAACTTGTCTAATATCAATTGCGTCTTCTAAGTATATTTGGCCAGCTTGTAAAGCTACTTGAATGTTTTGTTCTAATTGAGCTTTTTCTTCTTC
>Ga0181380_1000705_pt1 | contig 14899 bp, 12 predicted proteins | sample 3SPOviralmetaG_FD_130116 | JGI IMG/M metagenome (GOLD analysis project Ga0181380, IMG submission 130116) | Marine viral communities from the oligotrophic San Pedro Time Series (SPOT) site, San Pedro Channel, CA, USA - 3 SPOT_SRF_2009-08-19 | ecosystem: Environmental > Aquatic > Marine > Strait... | reverse complement strand
GAGTAGCTCGTGCTGTCTCTGTGGCTGGTGTTGTTGCCCCAGAACCCACTACAAGTATTGGTGGTGTTATTGGACTGGCTGCTACTGAAGCCGCCGCGTGGGGTGTTAGCAATCTACTCGGTCAATCGATCCGTAAAGGCTACGGCATTCAAGATGATATATCCGCTGGTGAAGCACTCGGTGCTGCTGTCTTTGGCACATCCCTTGCATTTAAAGGCACACAGAAGGCACTACAGTTCGGTGGTGGTCTAGTTGACATGAAAGCTTGGGGCAAAGGCCACGAGATATTCGTCAACGGCACTAAGCAATTCGTCAATGGCGCCACGCTAGGCGTCGCTGAAACAGCACTCAGACAAGAAGTACAGCTATTATTAGGTGAGCGTGATGAGCGTGCATTCAATGAGTATGTTATTGCTGGTGTTGCTGGTGGTACCTTTAACACAGTCCTAGATGCCTTTGGTAGCTCCGTAGTGGGCTCGCGTAAGATGAAGAAGGTAGTAGCGCGTGCTAAAGATCGTATCATTAAGCAAGCTGACGAGCTCGATGCTAGAGCTAAAAGCGATAAACGAAATGGTGGTAGGTATCGTAAGCAAGCTAATGATATGCGTAAGTCGGTAGCTCTAATTGATGACCTAGGAAACAAGATCGATTCTGCTGGTAAACCTAAGAACCCCGCCGAAGATCCTGAGATCGTTACACCTAAGTCAGCTACTCCAGAAGGCGAAGTTATTGTTACACCTCGTACTGAGAAAGTAGACGAACTTCGTAGCGAGCTACAGGGCATGAATGAAACAACAATGTCCAAGAAGATGCCTGAAATCGAAGTCAAATCTAAGGCTATCTATGATGAGATTTATGACGATATTAACAACACCATCCGCGTGTTAGTTAAAGACTCTGACAACAAAGAAGCACGCGATAAGATGCTAGAGTTGGTTACGGAAATCAGAGCGCTCAATAAAGACGTTAAAGATGTCGTAGAGACCACAGCAGGTCGCACTCTTCAGTCAGCTAATCGCAACGCTAAGGGGGTCTATGCGGACGCCTACAGCCTTCGTAGCATCGAAGAAGACGCTCGTTGGGGCTCTCTAGAAGAGACTCTAAAGCACTATGATGACGAGCTAGAGATGCCTACAATGGACGAGCTCAAGAATACCCCTGAAGAGCGTCTGGATGCTATTAAAGAGCGCATGGGCGACCGAGTCCCTCAAGACCTCCCAGAAGACCCCGAGGCGGCAATAAAGGCCCTGCAAGACGTCTTGAAAGGCGAGAAAACAAGCAAGTCAGCACAGCTCTTAGGTGAGCTCGAAGACGCAATCTACAAGAGCCTCGATACTGACCGTTCATCGCTATTTGGTCGTGTGTGGGGCTTTGCTGCTAAGAGTCGTCAAATGGCGTTAATTAATCAGATACCTTCAGCCTTAGCTGGTGTAGGTACAGGCGTGAATGCTCTTGTTCGTGAAGCTATAAATCGCCCTCTCGGTAACCTCGTAGCTAACAGCACTGCTGGGACATCTCTAGCAACAAAGACAGCAGCTATCGACATGGCTGAATCTATCAAAGGCATTCTAACAATCTTCAGCCGTGACAACCTCAAGGCGAGCTGGAGAACAATGAAAGAGTCTCAAAGTGCTACAGATCGCAAGACTGCTGGCCGTCTTAACGAAGACCTCAGTAAGGGTCCATCTACACCTCGCGGTGAAGCAGCGCTTATTGCTAAAGCCCGCAGGCTCGCTGAGAAAACAGCCAAAGCACAGAACGATATTATTGAACGTGCTCGGACGCAAGAGGGTATCGCTGGTTCGGCTAACCGCCTTTACTGGTTGATGCAATCAGGTGGTGGTCGTCTCATTCAAGGCGTTGATGAGCTGTTCAAACGCTCTTTGATCAAGTCTCGTGTTCGCGCAAGTGCTCGTAAAGACGCCCTAGTGGAACTGGAAGATATGAAAGCTAGTGAAGGTATCGACTACACAGAGGCGGATCTCAAGAAACTAGCTGACCAGAATTACAACAATGCTTTCACAGATGCTGATGGTCTCTTGGTTCTCAAAAACAACCACGAATACATGGAAGAGGTAGACTTGGCTCGCCGTGAGTTGTTGTTTGCAGCTAATAGCGATAATCTAGATGAGGTAGCAACACCCGTTACAGAGCGACTCGTAAAACACTTACAAGAGCTGGCTGGAGGTGATGACATCATCGGTGGTATCTTGACGACTGTAATGCCTTATATCGGTGTTCCAATTCGTGGCGTAGGTAAAGGTATGGACGTTGTAGGGTCGCCTCTACGAGCAGCAGGCATGCTCAGAGGTAACGTAGCACTTAACCCTTATACGAAGCAACTGAGCGACCTTAAACTTGAGCTAGATGGTGCCATGAAGGTGTCCGATAAGAACGCAGGCGAGATGTTTGACAACCCAGACGCCTTTAACAATCTAGACGAAGGTGTTAGAATCATACGTGATAAGATGGATCGAGTGAATGCTCGCCGTATTCAATACAATGCTGACACACTAGCTGATGCTCTGTTGTCCCTTGAATTGATGGGTCTAGCTGGTGGTGCTGCTTATGCTGGTATGGCTGCGGGTAGCCTTAGCTTTATGACTGACGACCAGATGGACAAAGCGGGTCTCAAAGATGAGCAATACAAGCTCTTCGGTATGGACTACCGTGCTATCGGCCCTGCTGCTCTACCTATCGTGATTGCCGCTGATCTAATGACGTATGAGCGCCTTCGTAAGATAGAAGAACAGACGGGTCAGCGTATGATGAAAGAAGACGTGTCACGTATAGATGTCGTCATAGGCGCCTTCAAGGGTATCGCAGGTGACCAGCCACTTAGCCAAGGTGTTAAACAAGTAACACAGATTCTAGGTTCTGATAAACAACGCGATAGCGCTATTACTGGTATGTTCAGCTCGTTCACCCCTGTTCCAGCATTTGCTCGTAAGATCGTAGCTGAGATTAACAACGGCGACCGCAAGGTGGACTTTACCAATAGCACGTGGCAAGAACGTGTAGCTTACAGCACCCTTGGACTAGGTGTAGCTAACTACAAGACAGACCGCTTTGGCTTTGATGTAGTAGACGAACGTAGCATCGTTCAGAAGCATATCTTTAGACAAGCCCCTGACTGGTGGAACGAAGACTCTAGAGGTGCAATAGATCGCGTTATTGGTGCTGATACTACGGGTATCATCAAAGGCAAGCCGTCTACGATCGCCCCGAACTTCCCTATGAATGACTTCAGAAGTGGTAATGGAACGGTCATGGGATACACCTACGACCAGATGCTACAGAAGACCCAGATCAAGGGGGCAACAATGACATCAGCGGTCTTGAAGCTAATTAACGATCCAAGGTGGCGTGCTAAGTTCGACAAAGGGTCGATCATGGGAATGCCTAACGAAGGTCTCGTAGAGCTCAACAAGGTCATGCAGAAGTATTATGAGGCAACCAAGAAGGCTCTTCTAAAAGACCGCATTATTACTGATCGCTACGTCAATAGCGAAGGTAACAACCTGACGAAGGCCCTTGTTAAGCAAGAAGGTCAGAAAGCCCACAGCCGTCCAGTTGATCTAGGGGAGCTGTTCAATAATTAGGGTTCGTAAGAACTCACAAGTAACATTCTTTTCTAATAGATAGAGAAACCCGTGAGGGACGCTCAAGGTACCGTTGGGGGTGCTTTTGAGTGTCCCTCTTTGGCGGGCGCTCGGTTGCCCTAAGGCGGGCTCTCGGTTGCCCTCTTTGGCGGGCTCTAGGTTGCCCTCTTTGGCGGGCGATAGAAACGTGAATTTTACATAAAAATATATAAGTAGCTGACTATAAACTGATTAACTACCGTAATGATCCCCAAGGCGCTTTTCATCACGCCTACGGGTCGCCTTTTGGGTTACCACTGGCGTGTCTCAGAGCGTTAATCGGTTGGATGTTGAGCGTTGAGACTGAGCCGCCAGTGGTGCCCTCTGAGGTGCCGCTTATGATAAACTCTGAGCCCTGTAAATTGATAAAATTATCTGACTGGGTATACGCATCTGACGAAACCGAATGTCCCCCCGTCGCCCTAACTATATGCGCTCACAGACACACTCGATAAGATTATAAGGCGGGGTGCCTCTTTTGCTGCCCAGCGTTACCAACACGCGACCGACACGATGCTTGCTGGGTGCTCAATGGGGTCATTGTCACCTCTCTTGCCACCTATTTGTCACCTCTTTTTACGATTGTGTGCTAAACCATTGGTAATCAACACCTGATAAATAACACAAACGGATTTAATATCCCTTTGGAGTAGCTCTGCGTGTGTCTCGTAGTGTCCCCGTGAACGATTAGAAAACCGATGCTCTATCCAACTGAGCTACGCCCACATCATAAAAGTTTTTGAATTCCAGAACACCCTGATTGACAGTCATTTGCACCTATATGTGTAACCGTCTGCGTGTCTGAGATTCTGTGTTTTTGAAAATGAGTCTTGATTGGACGTTACCAATGTGCTACCAACATCCCATGGAACACACGGGGAACATCACTAAGATCACTCGAAAGAACAAAGCGGGAACACCGCCAACAGTCAGGTATAGATACCGCCTAGGTAGAGAAGGCAAGCCAGTATTTTACAAGACCAAGAAAGAAGCTGTAGCGCACCAGAAAGCTGTTGTAGCTGCCCAGAAGGCCAAGGGGAACAGCGCCATGGACGTATTAAACACCGACACACTGGGCTATGTTATGACCGCCCTCGGGATACTCAATAGCTCAGGGCTGACTCCAGAGCACCTCGTAGCGGCCTGTCGTTCTTACTCAGCTGCTATATCTACCACAGCACTGACGGTGACGCTAGGTGAAGCAGTAGACGAAGCGTTTGCGACCGCTAAGTACAACGCACTCAGGCCTAGCACCAAGCGAAACTACAGCAGCAGGTGGCAACGGCTGGTAGCTTATATTGGCGCCAAGACACCTCTAGGGGCTGTCTCAATCACTCAAATCGAACAATTCCTAGCAGCTCAAACACCCAAGACACAGCACAAGTACTTCGTTGATCTCGGCGTTCTTTGGAACGTCTACTTTTGCCAGCAGCTAAGGCACGCTTCAACTAACATAATGAAGACCGTAGTGCCGCCTGAGAGCGTCGAAGGTGAGCGTCGAAGGCCCTACGGCTATGATCAGCTTGTTCGCGTTCTTCAAGAGGTTACACCATTCTCCGAGCTAGATCTACTAGCCCATCTATCGTTCTTTACTGGAATGAGAACAAGCGAATGCCACAATCTGACTGGTGATATGTTGGACTTGGATAGAGCGCAGATATACATACCATTTGGATGGTCAAAATCTAAGGCCGATAGAAACGTCCACCTAGGTGCACCTCTAGTTGCTTATTTAAAAGCCTGTAGCGTACCTTCTGGGCGGGTTTTTACGAAGCCTTACCGAGCACTCGTGGATGAGCTTAGAGACGCCTGTGGGCGCGCTGAGGTGCCTTGGAATGGATTTACGGGCAGAATCTCATATGTGAGCCATGCGTACGAGGGCTTGTTCAATGCTGACTTCCACAAGTTACAGATGCAGATAGGCCATAGCATCAACTCAAAAGTCACGCTGAGGCATTACGTGAACAGTGTACCTCTAGCGGACACCGATGTTTACTTTAAGCTCCCACTACGGCGTGTATCAGAAACAGAGTGGGGTGATCTCGTGGCACCTGTTATTGAGACTGAGTAAAGGGCTCCACTTATTAGCAGTACTTCCCATAAAGCATTACGACACGAGAGCGTGGTAACGTCCTGAGCCATTTTATAGACCACCCTTTATTCATCTGAAGGCGAGCCATGGCTGTATCGATGTCAATTGTCTGTACCGCCGATGGTATGGCTTGACGATGAAACTGGCTAAGGGGTGTGCGGGTTCGGCTGCTCATACAGTAAGTGTAACAAGGCTACGAAAGATGTCAAAAAAGAAGATATCTGGAGACACTTAAGTTTACGTGCTCTCAACAAGCTTTTCTGTAACGCTAAGTAAAATGAAGCACTAACAGCTCTGACTGAATTCAACAAGCAAATGCGTAACTAGCTGATAATCAAGCAAGACCAGATTACCTACGTACAGGTCAGTACTAAGGGCTACTCTAAGTGTTCTCAAATTGTCCTACGGTAGTAAGGCCTTTGAGTGATTAGAGGTGGCTAAGTCTGTTGATTATATCTTTTAAAGTGTAGAATTACCTATAACCAATCTTAAGAAGAAACGAGTCTTACATATTCTGAAACACCACTATCGTGGAGACCTCAGAGTTAGTTCTGGTCCAGCGTAGCTGGTAGTAATGGGTAATTGATTATTAGAATTAATCTTATAAGAAATAATTTTGTTTCTATTCTCTGAAACACCACGATCGTGGAGCACTCAGAGTTATGTTGGAACGGCTCTCGCCGATAGGTAACAATAAATAGGTAAGAAAAAAGAATTAACTCTTATCTATTTATTACTAAAATACCCTCTAACGAGAACACTTAGTAGAAGTAGAATATATATTTCTCTTATCGGTAAATGATAGTAAATATCTACACTCATAGCCACTTATCAATACCTTAGAGAGTGTTGTAATCACTCCAGATATGGAGCACTACAAGACAAATCTAAGGACACCTATAGTAGCGTCACTTTATGTTCCGATTCTACTACTAGATCAAAAATCGGTCAAGCTTAAACTGCCCGAGCTGTTACCCTTTCAAGGGCTGTTACTATTATAGGTGGGTGCGTGGTATCGACTACTATGGACAAGGCATCGAGGGGTTGCTAAAAGGCTATGCCTCTAGAGTAGCCCTTAGAGCCACGCAAATGGCCCTGTACGGGCTTGTAGTGTTTTACGAGACTCAAGGGTGCTGTAAACACCTATCGGCAATCCTAGGGCGTTTCGTGTGTTTTTGTTGTTTCTTGTTCCCTGCCCGTAGGGGTGTAGATACGACAGATAAATGCCAGAAAAGGCGTCCCAGAAGTAACTGGTAATCAACGACTACAGATTGAAGGCGGTTAAGATATATATACAAGTTTCGGCAATCCCCAGTGGGTGCTCGATATGACATATATAGGTCGAAATAAGACATCTCTAAGTTGCTCATTAAGAACAACAACCAAATGAGATGCTGTATCCTATGAGGACAAGTCGTTCCCCATAGACCAACTAATCAACGAACCCAACCCAATAATTAATACAATGAACCGCAGAATCCACAAAGACGAAGTACCCTCAGAACTACTGCATCCAAAAGGCCCTAACAAAGGTCACCTCAACCAAGATCGATTACAAATTAAGGGTATCGAGATGAAGTGCGGTATGATCCACCCGCTATGCGAGAACATCGTGTACATCCAGACTAACAGAGTAACTGGCAAGCAGCAGTGGACCACTGTTCGCCGCAACGAGTGGCGCAAGCTGCGTAATGGTTACAACTCACTCGCTCATTACCACAAGAGCAAGCAACTCAAGAGAGACGCTAAGTAATTCAACCAACCAACCAACCAACCAGAACCAACCAACCAACCAGAACCAAGTACAACTCCAATGAAAAGCAACAAAAGATCCAAATCAGCAAAGTGTTCCATCCACAAGTGTTCGCTCATTAAACGCGCGAAGCTTGCCCAGACAGGCCTCAGCAATTTAACCAAAAACCAGCCACATCCAAGCCTCGATGGTCTTTACTTTGTTGGACTGCTACCTGATGGTCGTGAACGTTGGCAGACCGCAGATGAGATTGCAGACCGAGCTAGCTACCAGAGTCGTTACTTTAAGAAGAACCAATCCGAGAAGTCCGCGAAGGTCGCCAGCAAGCGAGCAGCCCTCAAAAAGCAGAACGATCGCGAGGCTGAGAACCTGTTGAATCGTTATGGACGTTGTGGCATGGCAAAGAGCGTTTGGGTCGAACTGTCACGCCCCGTCAAAGAACGCCTCCGACGTATGATGCCTGACATCGTGTGGACAAGCGAAGCTGACCGTGTTGCTCGACAAGACACCCAAATGAATGACCTCGAAGAACTGATGGAGCAGGCACGCGTGGATGCTGAGCAAGCAATGAAAGCAAAGATGGAACGCTCGCGCTCGCTACACGCTACAATGGTAGTGGCTGAGTCTGTTACCGTTGAAGAGATCGCCATCAATCACGCCAAGCCACGGAACCCTCTTACACAAGCCGAGTTGAACGAGCTATCCAACAGTCGTTACGAAATGCCCAAGTGTTACAGCGCGTTCGCCGAGATGACCGAAGATGATGATGACGGTGATGTGTATTAAGATACGCCCGCTAAACTAGCTTTTCCGTAAGCAGCCGTATTCCAGTTATCTACAAAGTACGTCCAATCAACAAGCAAATGCGCAACTGTGCATGTATCAATCGCTACGAGCAGACGACCTTAAGATAAGCACCTAAATCTAACCCGAAAATTATTATTCATAAAATGTCATATACTCTACAACCCCGTTTCCAGCGCTCAGCAAATGAAAAGATCGCGGCGTTCGTTGGGAATGCTAACCACTACATCGTCCCAGCGAGCGCAGTGAAAGACTCGTTCGTTTCCGAAGTCGCCGCGAAGGTAAAATCACTTCAAAGTATCGTCGATGCAATGACTCGTAAAGCCAACACCGCGTTCACGAGCGCAGCCCTGAGCTACTTTTCAGAGACCCTGATCATTGCCGTAGGGATCGCTGCTTGCCAACGACTCATTGACGAGCCCGATCTGTGTACATCTGACGATACTTACATCCGTCGAGTCATCAGTACTGCACTCATCGTTAAAAACGACGGCGCTCCAGATACAAGTAATCACCTGTAGATTCTAACCACCAACCCTCAGCATTCCAACCATGTCCCGAAAAAACAAACTTAAGATGTTAAAATTAGTGTTAGCCTTACTCGCTTCACTAATCAGCACTACGTTCACTGTATTGTACTTGCTACCAGCTGTATCCCCAGTCCTTGGGAGTGTGTTCCTAGCTTTCGCAAGTTTGACCGCTGTAACATCAACCCCATAAGCCAATGTACCAACATCATCGCCCAACCCCAATTCTACAGACAGCCGCTAACTCGCTCAAGGTTTCTAAAGATCGCCCGAAGACAACAGTAGCAACTGGTGCTGATTACCAAGGTCTGGCTGGTTTCGATCCAGCAGCTCACAGTAGCCGTCATAAACACGGTTCTCACAAGCAGATCTTAAGATCACTCGACGCACCTGTCGTAGAAGTGCGAACCGAGAAAGTTTCCGAGTATAATGCCGCACCAATCGTGTCTGGTATATCTCTAAGTCCAGAGCAGCTCGCCAATTACCATAACGGTCAGTTTCGCTAACCCTTATTTTATCAACTCCAACCAAAATCAATCCAACCCAACCCAACATGACAGATACCTACCAATCCTACGAAGACCCTGATGTAACACAAGACAGCAATCTTCAATCTATCAGCATGACCTCCGACTACGAGTCTGCTTCCAACCTTTTTGATACACCCAGCCACACTGTTACAGGCGGTGTTAAGACGGCCACAGCTACCCCTGATGATGGCCTTGTAACTTATGAAGGCATCCAACTCGACCGCGAGACCGCTATCAAGCTAGGTCTTATAGCGCCTACTGCCGAAGCACCTATTGCTTACGCTGTAGATGGTGTAGAAGATACCGAAACAAGCGAAGCCTCTGACGATGTCCTAGGTGATATTCCAACGCTCACAGAAGAGCAGTTTACCTTTATCGATTCTGTTATCAGTAAAGACGGAGGGGCGATGACTGCTGCCATCTCTGACATTCTCAGCGCGGGCGATCTGAGTGAAGACACTTTTAATCGTATCGCTCTAGCGAGTGGTGCAGATGAAGCTGCTATTAACAGTACAATTGCTGACGTTTCCACTAACATTGACGCATCTGTTGAAGCCTTATCAGGAATCGTCGATGCTTCTGAGCTGCTCCGCCTTGCTTCTGAGAGTTCACCACAGATGGTCAAAACAGCCGTAATGAGTGCCGCTCTGGGTGATGTAGCCAACGCTGTTGACATCGCTAAAGAGACGTACCGTTCGCTCGATCAAACTACATACGGCAACTCTCTCGTGGAGACCTTACAAGCCGCAGGATACAAGACCAGCTTTCCACATGGACGTCTAGTCATTCAAGGTGAGCTGTGCCCTCAGCCGACCGCTTGGTCTACAGCTTGCTCGTTATTCAGTCTGACTTTCACGGACTAATACGATGAGTGATCTAAGCAACCTACCTTTTGATGAAGACGGTAGCTCTAACAACGATTTTTGTTCTGATGGTGTTGTGTCGTCTAGTGGTTTTCGAGAACCGCTAGGCGACCTTGGCCCCACACAAAACGATAACCCTCCAATCTACATTTTTTACCAAAATCATTATACCTTGTCCGAAGGTTCGATGGAAATCCCAGAGCCACCTGTAAGGGCTGCTCTTAATAACAACAGGCCCGTCGTGGTCTATTGGAAAAACGACATAGGCAAGGTCTATGCGACCCGATGGGATAACGAGAATGAAATTAAACACCATGTAATTGGTAAGAGATTTCTCCCGCATTTTCCAAGCGCCACTCCAGCCATGAGAGCCCTCAATCCAAATGGGTTCTTCATGTGCATCTGCCGAATCGATTTTCGAGAGTTCGTCGAGCTATCCAATTTCCCAGACGAATCAACCAAGCTCAAATTAGAGCGTAAGACTAAATCCAAATAAACCTCAACAACCCCTAATCATGAAAATTTATAACGCAGGTTCTAAAGACCAACCCCGTGAGCTGATTGGCCCATACGAAGCCGCCGAGCGTAAAGCAGCGGGTACTACAAAAGCCCCCAAGCCATCTCTTTTAACACGAATCAAGAAGCTCATCATCCGTGATAATTAAAGATAGCGACGGTACAATCAGAGCTCACGCCGCAAACACGATCGATCACCGAAAGGTGGCTCTTCAAGACGTCCACGATATAGCCACAAAAGCGATTAACGAGGCGCTGTACGATCGTCTACAGGCGTTTCAGAGGCTGTCCCGATGGCAACGCCTTGTGTACTTCTTTACTCAATCCAAATAAACCCAATAACCCAAATAAACCCTATTACCCAATTACTATTATGCCTATTACAATTAACAACGCCGATGGCACAGTTCGTTCAACCAACTGGCCTCCAGAAGCTCGACCAGTCATGCTCGACCACATTGCTGATGCAAAGCGCAAAGCCGCGCAAGATATTTACGATGCAAAGAAAGCCGCGTCGCCTTACCAGTCGTTTAGCAACATGTACGCGATTTTCGGCGACCGCATGATGCGCAAAGACAACACCACTGGCGAAACAGAGATCGTCGATGTCTAATACCAACACCAACGACGCCTTTGCTCAGTGGAGGTCTAAGCAGCCTCGAAAGTTGTTTCGTGTGTTCTACAAAGACAACACGTTTGATGTCTTGGCACACTCTGAGAGCGACCTTCACGAGCAGATGCGACGAGTGCTTCCCCATTATCAACAGCAACTAGCAAAAATTACACAGACCAATGTATAAAATTTATTATCTTAAAGCTACCAATCTAAAGACCAGTCGCCAGGAACGTTTCATTCTCCGCAGCTCAACACGTGCGTTTGCAATTCAACAAGTGGAAGCTGATGGCGACTACCACGAGTTAGCCTTCTTCACCGACAAAACCTACACCACCCATGAGTGCTAATAACGACGCCCTCGACTTCGTAACGTTGGAGTCACTCGTTGATAGCCCAGTCGAGCTTAACAAGCAGATGAGGTTGGATTTGATTCGACTCGTTGACTCAATTCGCCAGCAGATGGTTGAAAATGGGTCTGTGGGCGTTCAGCAGCAGAATCAACTCGTTCAGGCTTTAAAGATGATCAAAATATTTAACGCCGAAATCGATAAAGCTAACCTTGGTAATGGTGGAGCGATGGAGGTCTTGTTCCAAAATTTACCATTTGCCTCGGACGCAGAACCACGAGCTGAGTCTATCGCTACTAAATTGCCGTTCGATGACGGCCTTTAAACGATAACACTTTTGTAACAACCGATCTTCCATTCGAAGATTAACAACCCTTTACCCTTTAGAACCACGAGTCGCTTTGTACTTGTGCGTGTGAATCAGTAACAGCTTTGGTCGGCCCATACTGAGCTCGTGGTTCTAACCCCTTTTTTCACTGCAATAACTCTGCGAAGGTACAGGTCACGTCCCCCTGTTAATGTAGTTACGTCCATCAAAGCGATACCTACGCCTGTGCCTTCGCACCCCCTTCAATCAATCTAAATCAACCCAACAAAATCCCCCAACAATTATGAGAAAGCAAGTCAACCTCGATCTCGGCACCCCCTCGCTGACACCTACAGCAGCCCGCGCTGGACAGTATAGCGTAGCTGTTCAAGCAACGCCTAAAACCAACCAAGCATTACAACTCGCGCAAGCGTTACGTGTAGCCCCACAACTCTTAGGGCAAGCAGGTAATATTGGCGAGCAAGCAGGTAAGACAGCCGCAGCCGCTATCGCTACACAAGACGTAGCCGCTGAGCTTAAAGCAAGCGATCCTGAGGCATTCGACCTGTTCAAAAGACAGAAAGGCTTTCGCAATGCTCTTCTAAAGCGCAACGCCGAGACAGTGGTAGCCCCCGCCTTTACAGCAGCGCTCGGTGGTATTGACCCATCTGCTTTTACAACTGTCAGCGACTTCGAAGAAAACTCTATCAACAAAACTATCGAAGAGCAGAAAGCCGCGTACATGGAAGCACTAGGAGCGGTAGGCGACACTCCAGAAGCTCAGGCGGTGTTCAACCTTGTTAGCGACAACTTTCGCAATAATGCCATGCTCAACTACAGCGAAGCACAGACCAAAGTTATCGAAGAAGCGTCTATCGAAGAAACAGGTGTCCTCATGGGCGGCTATACAGCCCTTCAGTTTGATGAGGTTACAGGTGACCGCTTGCCGCTGGATTTATCTAACTTTGGTGCATTCATCAAAGAGCGTGATGCAGCGATGGGCGAAGCTGGGCTTAACAAAAGCGAACGATCGAAGGCACTCGTTGCAGCGACTAACATTGAGATCAAGAACCTACTCGCTAAAGGTCGTAGGCGTGATGCACAGCGTCTATATGACACTGTTGTAGCCACCAAGCCGAACGGTGTAGATATCTTCAACACTAGTTCAGCGAAAGAAGTATTTAATCCAGTGTTACAGACACTCACCGCCAACACCGAAAAAGACGACAAAAAAGCTGTCACGCAATTTGCTGATATCGTTGTCGATAGTTACGCTGGCCTGCGTGATCCAGAGCTAACACTAGAAGAGACCTCCACGACACAGAAGAAGGTCATGATGCGAGCACTCGCCCTGTCTAATCCGACAGCATCTGAAGAAGAGCTAGAGGCGATGTTCGCGGGTGTCTTTGAAGGTAGCGGTTCAGCACTTCAAAACTTCTCAGCGTTAATTCGTGAGAACGCTATCAATGGCCCTGATGCGGTTGCCGATATGTATTTTGAATCACGCCGTGAGATCGATTACAATCTAGGTCAAGTCTCTAACAGGCCCATGAGTCCACTTCTAATGTCCGATGATCGCCAAGCTAAAGAGCTCGAAGCGTTTGAATTGTACATGGCGAAAAATCCAACTAAAGACGCGCGTGACTTTGTTAAAGACACCAATCGTCCCTACAATACCTTCCCAGCGCTCAAGAAACGCTCTACGGAGCTTACGGCGGGTCAATACGTTCTGGATACTGATGGCTACAAGAGCATTGGTTCCGACTTAAACAAGGTTGTAGATACCATCGAAGATGAGTTCGACCTACCATTTGCAGCACCCTTTGTTAGCTCAATTAAGGCAGACATTGAAGAGCAAGTTCTCGCCTATGCTAAGACCGTATCTGGCGATGAGAACGCCCTGGAGCTGGTCAAAAAAGAGCAAGCACGCCTATTTGACTCAGCTAACGACTATCTCAAAGGTATGGCTCGTGGTTCCAGCGTCACCCTATCGGCGATAACCGAAGCACAGATTACGAGTTTAGAAGAAGCCGACAAGTCCGTCGGTAGCCGTCGAAGTAAGGTCACCTACAATGCTCTGAAATCTAAGAACCCAACTCGTTCAGAAATTGACGCCGACATTATCAAAGCCACGGACAACCAACACGGTGAGCAGCTCGGTCTCATTCTATATCGTCATGGCTTCAACAGCTACACCCCAGACGCCGCCAAGAAACTCTCCGTGGCTGGTCTTGATGCGGGTGATGTTGTTCTCTTCGGTTCTTCGAGCGAGCTACAGACTGTAACAAGAGCGTGGAGTGATACTCTCAGCAATATGACTGACATCGGTAAGCTCAACGATGCCCAGAAGAAGACTCGTGATGAGATGTCAGCCTTCGGCGTCTATGACTTCACGAGCCTCGCTAAGTTCATTGCCCTCCAGCAAAGCCTATTAAAAGGCTAATCAACTCCAATCTATCTATTAATAAAAATCCCCCAACGACTAATGATTAATCCAAACCTGAATAAAGACTATAACCCTACCGCAGTGTCACCTATGACTGACCGCGAAGATACGGGTATCGAACAAACGCCTCAGGACGTCCAAGCGCAACTGGATTCGTTCTTTAACGCCAATGGCGAAGAAGAGCTACAGCAGCTCTCTCAATACCAAGCAAAGGCTGAGCCTAGCCCAATGGATAATGATGGCAACATTCTCGGCACCACTCTAGGGATCACTGCTGAAATTGGTGGTGGTATCTACTTATCCAAGAAGGCTAGAAATGTATACAACGCAGTTCGAGTAGCTCGTGCTGTCTCTGTGGCTGGTGTTGTTGCCCCAGAACCCACTACAAGTATTGGTGGTGTTATTGGACTGGCTGCTACTGAAGCCGCCGCGTGGGGTGTTAGCAATCTACTCGGTC
>Ga0181380_1000701_pt1 | contig 14926 bp, 16 predicted proteins | sample 3SPOviralmetaG_FD_130116 | JGI IMG/M metagenome (GOLD analysis project Ga0181380, IMG submission 130116) | Marine viral communities from the oligotrophic San Pedro Time Series (SPOT) site, San Pedro Channel, CA, USA - 3 SPOT_SRF_2009-08-19 | ecosystem: Environmental > Aquatic > Marine > Strait... | reverse complement strand
TACGCTGGTCAATAACTGACGATTATTTAAGAGAAGGCAAATTTGTCGAGTAACCAATACACCACAGACGTAGCGACTAGGCATCAACTGTTTATACAACGGTATGGTGCTGGTGTCGCTAAAGATTATGTAGCTGGCCTCAAGCGGGTGCAGTCTAAGGTATTGTCTAAGCTCTCAGAAAATGAGCTAACGCAGGTTAGTGGCGCAAGGTTACGGCAGATAAACCTTGATATAGATCAGCTAATAAGCGGTGGCTACGACAAAAGCAAGACAGCAATGATAGTCGAGCTTAACAAGTTTGCACTTTCAGAGGCCGAGTTTACTGCCAGCATGGTAGGCTCAGCCACAGTCGCAGAGTACAGCGCGGCACTACCCGCAACAAATCAAATAGAAACAGCACTCAAAGTTAAAACCTTCAGCCCCAAGAAAGGGCAACTACTCAACATAGAGCAAGCGGTATCGCAGTTTGGAGCTAAACAATCACAAGCTATAAAGCTGGCCGTTACTGATGGCTATTTACTTGGCGAGACTAATGCACAGATAAGCTCAAAGATAAAAGACTTAGGCAGAGTGACCGCTAGGCAGGCTGACACACTGGCTAGGACAATGACAAACCATACAGCATCAATCGCAAGAAGTGAGACTATAGCGGCTAACAGTGACGTTTTAGAGGGCGTACAGTGGCTTGCTACGCTAGATGACCGCACCACCTTAACCTGTGCTGGTCGAGATGGTGAGATTTACCCTATTAACAGCGATTATCCTCAACCACCTGCTCACTTTAACTGTCGCTCTACTCTCAATATGGTTGTTGACCCGCAATATGACTTAGGCGCTAAGGTCACAGGCGAACGGCCACAAGTAGGCGCAAAGGGGGCGGGGACTACATCTGCCAAGACTACGTTTGGCGGTTGGTTAAAAAAGCAACCTGCTGGCTTTCAAGATGAGTATTTTTCTAAGTTTCCTGATGGCGATGCAAGGGCTAAGCTGTTTAGAAAAGGCGGCTTAAAAATAGATAAATTTACCGATAATCAAGGTGCTGTCTACAGTTTGGACAGATTACGCGAATTAAACCCAATAGCATTTGCAAAAGCTGAGATATAGTGCTATATAGTAGAAATCTACAGGGTAGATGGCATTTCTTATAACTAGGGGTTATAAATGAGCATAAAGTATACAGTTAGCGCGGAAGAATTCACAACTTTAGACGAATCACAGCAGGGCTTATATTCGCAGGGCGAAGATGGCTACACTTTGAACGTAGATGGCGTACCGCAAGAAGATGTAAGCGGTTTGAAGCGCAAGATAGATGAGCTTTTAACAGAAAAGAAAACAGCACAGCAAAAGGCGCAAGAGGCCGAGCAGTTAGCTAAAGCTGAGCATGAAGCCAAATTAAAAAAGGCTAATGACTATGAGCAGTTATACAATAGCTCAGAGTCAGAGCGCCAAAAGGCTTCAGAGGCGTTGCAGAATTTGCAAAGCCAGATTGAAAGACAGCAGATAAACGGCAAGGCATTAGAGTTGGCTACAGGGCTAACAAAAGACACAGCTAGAGCTAAGTTATTATCTGAACAGATTACATCTAGGCTGGCGCTAGTAGATGGCGAGCTTAGAGTTCAAGATGCTAATGGCAATCTAACCGTTAGCAGTGTAGAAGAATTAACGCAATCAATTAAGACGGAATATCCGTTTCTAGTTGATGGGTTAGAGTCCTCTGGGGGAGGCGCAACAGGCGGAAACAGTGGCGGGGCTAGTGATTCCAAGACGGTAAGTCGTGCAGATTTTGATGCTATGGATTCATACAAGCGAATGGAATACATCAAATCAGGCGGCAAAATTATTTAATTATTTTTTTGGGGTCTCAAAATGGCTGATTTAACTTTAACTAGCTTAGCTAACGATATTTTCGTAGCGGCTGACACTGTAGGGCGTGAAGCTGTAGGCTTCATTCCAGCGGTAACAATGAATGCAGACAGCACTAGAGCGGCTGTAGGCGATAACGTAACTGCGGCTTTTACTTCTGAGTCTGGCGCGTTACAAGACATTTCTAATGGTGCAATGACCATTCCAGATGGCATAGCTACAACCATTACTGGTGAAACTCTATCTTTAAGCAACGCAAAAGCTGTGCAAATTCCATTAGGCGCAGAGCAAGAAAAATTACTGCGTAACACTGGTAAGTATGACAGTGTTTATGGCGACTTAATTGCTCAGGCTATGCGTAAGCTAACCAACCAGATTGAGGTTGATCTAGCAACAGCGGCTAAAAATGGTGCGCGAACTGCGGCTGGTGGTACTGCGGCTACTACACCTTTTGGCAGTAACCTTGATTTGCTTGCTACAGCTAGAGCGGCTTTAATTGACGCTGGTTGCCCTGCAAGTGATGGCGAGATGAATGCTGTGATGAACACCTTAGCGGGTGTCAATGTACGCACAGACACCAACTTGCTTAACGCTAACACAGCAGGTACTACAGATGTTCGAGAGCAGGGTATTTTAATCAATGTTCATGGTATCAAACTCCGCGAATCTGGCGGTATTTCTCAGCATACTGCTGGTGGTATGACTGGGCATGACCCTGATGGTGCTTTATCTGCTGGCGATACTTCATTTGCGTTTGCTGGTTCAAACTCAGGCACATTGCTTGAGGGTGATGCTATTCAGTTTGGTGGCGCAGGTAAGCAGTACATTGTAGCTAGTGGTACAACTGGCTCAGGTGCGGCAACTGGTACTATCCAGCTAAACGGCTCTGGCATCATTGATGCTGTGAGTGGTGGAGCTGAGATAACAATGGCGGCAAGCTATACCCCCACTTCTGTATTCCACAGAAATGCAATTGAGTTAGCGATGCGAGCGCCAGCAGTTCCCTCTGTAGGTGACGCGGCTGACGATGCTATTATTGTTCAAGACCCGCACTCAGGGTTAGTTTTTGAAGTCCGTATTTATAAGGGCTATCGTAAAACTATGCTTGAGGTTGGCGCAGTCTGGGGCGTTAAAGCATGGAAAGGTGACTTCATTACAACTATCTTAGGATAATTGCAATCTGGGGTTGCGGCTATACTCCGATGGCCGTAGCCCCTTTTTTTAGGAGTCAGAAGCGATGCCAACTGCCTTAGTGGTAGAGACAGGCTCACAGTCTGCGTCTGCCAATAGCTATATTACTGTTGCTAACTATAAGACATACCGAGATGATAGGTATGGTGTAGGCTCTAATCCAAGCAACGATCAAATAACTACTTATATCTTTAGAGCTATGAGCTACTTTGAGACTCTGCACTTTATTGGTATGAAAGCCACTGAAGAACAGGCTCTGCAATGGCCTAGAACGGGAATTGTTGTTAATGGTTACGGTAAGAATTCAGATGAGATACCTAAAGAAGTCTTATCTGCTTTGTATGAGCTTACATACGCTTACGAGGCTGGCAATGCGCCTGATGGCGCTATAGCTAGAGAAACTCAGACAGAGACTATAGGCAATATCTCGGTAACGTATAAAAATAGATCAGCAGATAGAGTATTAACCCCTGCTGTGACTAACGCATTACGCAAGCTAGTTAGAAGCGCTACATCTATAGTGAGGGTTTAATGGCTTTTAATTACGCACCTTTAGCATCTACAGCACGAAATCTAATAACTGATTTTGGTCAATCGGTGACGTTTAGTCGTATAGCAGAGACTTACAATATCACTTCTGCAACGAGTACAAGTGCATCAACCTATACGGCTGTTGTTGTTATTCTTGATGAGGCTAAGTCTGAGCAAGGTGATACTGCTACTATAGGGGTTGTTCATAATGCCCTAGCGTCATCTGATACGCAGATTGTTGTAGGTGATACGGCTACCATCAATAGCCAGAGCTTTAGGGTGGTGAGTGTAAAAGAAGTTAAACCTGCAACAACGGTGGTGGTGTATGAGCTTCAGCTTGCAAGCTAAAAAAGCTATTACAAATATTAAATCTGAGCAGAGTAAGGTTGTGAGAGGTACTTTGATTGGTATATTTTCTCGCACTATTAAACGCACCCCCGTTGTCTCTGGGCGGCTTAGAAACAACTGGCACACTTCTATTGGTCAGGTCGATAGCGGCACTAGAGGCGAGAATAAGGCGGGTACAGATTCAGTTAGTAGTGCTAGTGATGGAATGAAAAGTTTTAAAATTGGCGATGCTGTTTATTTTTCTAACAACTTGCCTTACGCTGAGAGAATTGAAAACGGTGGCTTTGCAAAAGCACCTGCTGGAATGCTCAAGGTTAGTATTTCTGAGGTTACATTATGAGCAGTGTAGATTATGGCCTTATTACTGAAAGCACAACCTTAACGGTTGTAGCTGGCGCACAATCAGACACTTCTAAGATATTTAGAAATATCCGCATAGCGTTTGAATCTCAATTCAATACTGCTTGCAATACAGCTAGCATCACAAAGCGGGTATTTGAAAACGTCAATTTTGATTTAACTGAGTTGACTAAAACTGCATCAACAGCAGAATGGGCAAGGGGTACATTATTGCCAGCAGATACACAGGTTGCAACAACTGGCACTACTGGCACAGATTTGCATACTGGTATTTTTCAGATAGACTATTACTGTCAAGTTGGGGTGGGCGGTTATAGTGAAAAGTTAGACACCCTTGCTAATCAGTTTAGGCGCGGTACAAAAATCAGTGCTGGCGGCACAGAGGTTGTATTGCGTGACGTATCTTTGGGCGTGGGGCGTGTAGAAGATGCTTTTTATGTTCGTAATGTAGACGTATCTTATCATGCGGTAACACCCGCAAGGAGTTAAAGAAAATGGCAGTCGCAAGCGGTCAAAATGTCGTAATCGGCATGAAACAAGAGTCAACTTATGGAACGATTGAGTCGGGTACGGATTATGTAGTTGTACCTTTCAATTCAGTTAGCTTATCTTTAGCTAAGACTAATCATGAATCAGCAGTAATAACTGGCGATAGAAATTTGCAAGACCTTATCATGGGCGCTCATTCTGTATCTGGTGACATTACTTTTCACTTAGCGCACCAGCCAGCATATATTAATATGTTTGAGGGTTTGTTGGGTGATTCATCTGCAAGCAGTGGCGCATATGACGTAGGTAACGAAAGACTTTCTTACACTATTCAGCAAGCATTTGATACTGATTTAGCTGGCGGTAATGATAATCACCAATACTCAGGCTGTGAGTTTAACTCATTCAGTATGACAATACCTGCTGATGGTTTGATTGAGTGTTCGTTTAGTGTGATTGGTGCAACGATGGCTACCGCTACAGCATCAACTGATACTGACCCTGATAACGGTGGCGGTAACTATGTAGAAGCTAATAACCCATTTCATTCTTCAGATGTTACAATCACTGAAGGTGCGGCAAATAGCATTACTACTGACCTTAGCTTGACTATCGAAAATGGTATATCTACAACCAACAGAGTTGGCTCTAATATCCCACTTAAAGGCGGTATTGGTAAATGCAGAGTTAGCGGTTCTATGACCTGCCATTTTACATCTGATGCTTTATTGGCTAAGTTTATTGCTAATACGTCTAGCTCTTTGACTATTTCTATGGGTTCTGGAGCAACAGGGTTATCGTTTACAATGGCTAAAATTATTTACACAACTGGCGCGGTTGAAGTTACTGAAGGTTTATTGTCGGTTTCTTGCGATTTTGTGGCCGTTTCAAATAACGGAGCTTCTACAATCGTTATTGATACAGATTTATCATAAGACATAGCCTCACTGGGTGGGGCTTAATTATTCTCTAGGGGGGAATATGAAACTAACAGACTTATACACAGTTGATATACATGAACAGGGTTCAGAGTTACAGATAAAAGATGGCGAGGGCGAATTAACGCCATTATTTATCACCGTTAAAGGTGTAGATTCAGTCAGTTATAGAAACGAATTTAAGAAGCAAAAGGCGGCTTATCTTGATGCCTCTCAAACTGGCAAAGAGGTAGATACAGATAAGTTTGTTGTAAGTGCTTTAGTTGCGTGTACGGTTGGTTGGCGCGGCACTGATGAGAAATTTAGTAATAAGCTATGCAAAGAGCTATACGAAAAAGCGCCCTTTGTGAGAGAGCAAGTAGATACCTTTATGGTTGAGCGTAAAAATTTTACCAAAGCCAAACCGAAAAAATAATCGAGTTTGGCAAATGGATTTTTCACGCTAACGGCAGGGTAGAGGGTAGTAAGTCTACGAGGCTTGAACAGTGGAAAGCTATAGAAAGAATATCAGGCAGAACGCCAGCACAATTGCAAGATATGCCAACACTCGATAAACACCAAGTTGAAGTTTTTAATGTTTGGTCTAAAATCAGTCATGGCAAAGAATCAATATCATTGTTAGACGTTAAGGCATATATTGACGTTTATGATGACCCGCTAGATAAGTGGGAAATTGACGCAATACTAGGCTTAGATAAGGCGAGGCTTGAAGAATGGCAAACGAAGTAGCAAAGTTAATCTTTAAAGCTGAGACTAAAGAGCTAGTAAAGGCTGAAAAGATATTAGACAAACTTGGCGATTCTGCCAATGATGCCGCAAAAGATGTAGACCGCTTAGGTGATGAATCTAAGGCCGCAGGTCGCAAGGTAGACCGTTTAGGAAAAGAATCAAAGCAGACAGGTAAGCAAGTCGGCACTATGGGCAAAGCCGCTGGCTCTGCAAAAGGCAAGCTAGTTGGGTTAGCTGGTGCGCTTGTTGGTGTTGGCTCTGCTATGGCTTTTGGTAGTAAGTTTGTAAAAGTAAACGAAGAATTTGCGATTATGAATGCTATGTTGTTGAGTGCTACAGGCTCAGCAGAAGCGGCTAGTATTCAGTTTGAAAAAATAAAAGAATTTGCCGCAACTACACCTTTTGCTTTAGCTCAATCCGTAAACGGGTTTGTCATGCTGAAGAATCTAGGCTTAGACCCCTCTATGGAGTCAATGCGCTCGTTTGGTAATACAGCGGCCGCAATGGGTAGAGACTTACAGCAAATGATAGAGGCTGTCGCGGCCGCCTCTACTATGGAGTTTGAGCGTTTAAAGTTGTTTGGTATAAAGGCTAAACAGCAGACTGATACTGTTAGCTTTACATTTCAAGGCACTACTACAGTCGTAAAAAAAGAAGCTGACGCTATTGTTGGCTTTTTAAAGTCAATAGGTGAGGAAAAGTTTGGCACAGCGATGAGTCTGCAAGCCTCATCTTTTGCTGGCGCAATGAGCAATCTGAGCGATGGATTCGACAACTTATTTAGAGAAGCTGGTAAAGATGGCGCTTTAGATGAGATTACAGAAAATGTATTAGATATGACTGAGGGGTTGGGCGACCCTATGGTTCTAGCTGGTACTACGGCTTTGGCTGGTATGATGGCGAGTATTAGCGCTGTTCCTATAGGCACTTTAAGACTGCTTGGCACTTTAATGACTAGACCTAGTGAGGTTGGTGGTGTGCCTGACATATCTGGGGTTATGCAAAATATAACGCCCACTGAGGGCTTGCTTGTTGATATGGCAATCAAACCACCTACAGAGCCACTGACAGGAACAGATTTATTAACTTCTGGCGTAACCCCTCAGACACCACTAGCTGACCCTAGCGCTATTGGTGTTAAGGAGGCAGGAATATCACCTGCAGAACAGGCCGCTATAGATGAAAAAGAAAGGCTTAAACAGCTAGAAGCTGATTTTCAGGCGTGGAAAGCTGACCAAGAGCTTACAGATTTAGACTTAAAAATAATGTCATATCAGGCGCAAGAACAAGCTCAGCAAGACCATTTTGATAGAATGCTAGAACAGCAGTTATTAGTATCAGATCAGCGTAAACTGCTAGATGAGACAACGAATTTAGCTTTAATATCTGGCAAAGCAAGCACAAATGAAACCCTAGAAAAGTTAATGAGTAAAGATTTAAAAATTACAGACTTAACAGAAAAGCAAAAAAAGAAACTTTTAGTTGGTACTGCTGGGCAAATGCTTAGCTTTTTTGCTGGCAATAGTAAAAAGATGTTTAAGATACAAAAAGCGGCTGGTATTGCTAATGCGATAGTTTCAGTTGGCAGAGGGGTAAGCAAAGCAATGGAGCTATCGTACCCAGCAAACTTAGCGGCGGCGGCAAATGTAGCGGCTAAAGGCGCAAGTGAAGTTGCAAAAATAAAATCTGTTGAGCTTGGTGCTGGAGGTTCATCATCATCAAGTGTTGGTGGAGGTGGCAGTGTTCCTGCTGGATCTGTTGCAGACACTATGGCAATACAGCCAGCTATTGATGAGCCAGTTGTTCAAGCCCCTCAAGCTATTAACGTGACAGTAGACGGCTCTATTGACCCAACAGGCGCAAGACGTATCATAGAGGCAATAAACGAAGCCACTGAAGATGGCTTAGAAATTAACGCATTGGTAGGTACATAATGGGCGCAATCTTAGCAGAGAATGAGTTACATCACGCATATTGGCGGTCTGCCTCTAAGCCTGTTATCACAACTGTTTCTGGTGGTGAAAAGTCAGGCTTTGAGTTTGTTAATATGTTTGATAACAATGCTCATACATCTTTTAAAAACAACACAAATACACAGAGTGTTATTACTTTTGATTTTGGTTCAGCTAAAAATTTTAATGGATTTGCTATTTATGGGCATAATTTAACAACATCGCAAGCAATCAAAATAGAATATAGTTCAGATAATTCCTCCTATACCACCTTTACTGATTCTGCTGTATATCCAGCGAATGGGGAAATCTCACCACCTAATAACAATGGCGAGGCATTTTGCGTTTATTTAAAGGGATCAACAAATATAGGTAGATACTGGAAAATTACTACTATAGGTTGGGACACAAGCACCTTTATAACAACATTGGCTCTAGGTAGTTTTGTAGATAACGTCAACATATCCGCACCATACACGATGCCTAGTTTCACACCACAAGAAGTATCTATTAAAAGAAATAATCAAGGTAACTTATTAAGCTCTGATGTCAGGAAGATACCGCAAAAGTTAAATATAAAGCTAACCACACTGCAAGAGTCAGACCTTGATGCCATTCAAACTAACATTACAAATACAACAATAAATGGACTAACTGCTAATTACTCCTTTGTTGATTATCTCGGACACTTTGTCTCAAGGTTTCCATTCTTTGTTTTACACGATGACGGTGGTGATGGGAGTAATGCAGAAAAGCTAGCTGACAGGAATAAGATTTACTTTTGCACCATTGATAAATCATTAAAACAACCTGCCTTTGCCTCACCTACTACTCTTAACTGGAGTATCAATGCTATAGGTTATATATCGTGAGCAAGTTGTGGTCGCCTTACAATCTCTATAACAATATTATAGGTTGGTGGGATAGTAGAGATTTATTCGCTAATAATGGTCTGTCTTATCCCATAGGCTCTGGCACTAATGATGATGTTAATTTAGCAAAAACAGATGTTATAAAAGATAAATCAATTTCTCGGTCTGATTTTACTGGTGAATCAAACGCTCTTTGGGATACGCTTTATTATCAAATAAATGATGTTACTGTCACTAATGGTGGTACTGCTGGAGCTTATGGCGGTGTGGCAACTGGGTTTCTTGCAAATATTGATACTACACATATAAACCAACAGGCATTTAATGGGGATTTAGTAGGCGGTAATTGGTTAGCCCCAAGAAACCGTAGTTTTAGCCCAGTTGGAGGTTTTATTAATGCTAATTATTCTAATGATGCTATTACAAGTGTCACTAGCGCGACTAGAAGCCGCAACTGGCATATTGGTGATACATTTTATGCAGACTTAGGAACTGGCACATCAAACAATGTAATATTGACTGTTTCAAGTGTTAGGGAATATGGCGGTTTGATTGGTACTGCGACTGGAACATTTTCCACAGCCGCTAGGTCTGGTTTTCCAAGCAATTTTAGATTATTTGTGATGTGCGTTTTAACTGATGATGGCGGCATATCTGACCTTGATGAGGCTTTTTTAGAGTTTGTTGATCAAGACGGCTCTAATCATATTGAGTTAATTTATGAAGTACAAGCTGGATCTTTAGGAAAATACACCGCAAAAACTGCAATGAAAGTTAAGTATAAAGATTCAGGCGGAACAGACAGAGAAAGCTCTGGAGATTCAACAGTCACCCCAAATCAGCACACTTTATTTGAGTTTGAATTTAACTCTACTAGCTCTTTTGTTTCTGAGTTCTTAAACGGCACTGCGACAGATTCAACTGCAACCACTACAGCCATACAATTTCCTACAAATTATAAAATTAAGATGGGGAATGGTACAAGGTTTGAATTTTTTGAAATGATAATGATTGATGAAGATGTAAGGCATTTAACCCTTGCAGAACGACAGTTGTATCACGGGTATTTTGCACATAAATATGACGATACTGGGCTTGTTTTAGTTGATGGCCACCCCTACAAGACAGTAGCACCAGCGGCTGATGGTTATTTATATGGTGGGGCGCATAAATTAAACCCTAGAGAGCCATTGCAGATGGTCAAGATGTATCTTGATGAGTGCGATAATGTATTTGGGGTAGTTTCTGGCTTATCAAATTGCAACGCTACGCCAAGCACAGGCAATGAGTGCTATAACACTAAACATACTTGTTTAAATTTAAGCAAATACAGAGTAAATACTAACGGAAAAAAAGAGTTAACATTCTCTCAAGAGGTTGGAAATAACCTTGCTGGATTTGAGCCAACCGCTCACCCTGCTCTAATCTCTGTTACATCTGCGCCAAGTGAAATACAGCCAACTAAGGGCGTTTCTGTTAGGTCAAACATTACTATTAAACTAAGAGATTTTATCTCTGATGACAAAGGCATTGACCCCTACTTTTCTACTCGCAGTATTATTGCTTTGGAAAACGGAACATTCTTTCAGAAGTTATTAGCTAGAAACCCACATTACTACGGTAGGCCAATAGAAATTTATGACGGCTTTTTTGATTATGATGGTACTCCGCAGGTACACGATGGCAAAAGAGAATACATCATTGAGAGCATTCATTTAGACAATGATATTTGCACAATAAAATGCAAAGATCCTATGTCCCTTGCTGATGATTTAAAATCAAAAGTGCCAGTCCCTAGTGATTTTTCATTTAAGATTGATGTAACTACTGGCACAAAAAACAATGAAGTTTTGACTATTGACGATGCAGACGCTACAGCAGAACAACTGCAAGCCGAGTTTGGTACTAGCGGGTTTGTCAGGGTCAACGAAGAAATAATGGGTTATACAAGGTCTGCTGGCGATGCAAGTATGGACTTTCACGAAAGCTCAAGGGGTGATTGGGGTACAACAGAAGCCTCTCATAGTGCGGGTGATACAGTCCAAAAATGCCTAGCGTTTGGGACTTATAACGATTCTGCTACTGGTTCAACTATTGACGATGTGGCCTATGAGATATTTGTAAACGGTGCTGGTGTACCTGCTGGTGCAATCAATAAAACCACAGGCGGTGAGTATAGCTGGGCAGATGAAAAAACAAACTGGCTATCTACATTCAAGATAAATACGATTATCAGTGAGCCAGAAGAAGCAAACAAGCTAGTCAACCAGCTAGGCTCTATGGTCGGCACTAACTTTTTCTACGATGATTTAGCCTCAAAGATTGTTATGAGAGCCGAGATGCCCATAGTAAATCCGCTAACTATTCAAACTATTACAGATGTAGATATAGTTGAAGATTCGTTGAAGATAATGAATTCAGAAAAGGACAGGATTAGTCGAGTTTATTATTACTACAATCGAAAGAATGGCGTTGAAGACAGGAATAAAAAGAAATCATTTAGAAATCTATACGTTAATATTGATGTGGATTCTGAAGGTTCTGAGGAATATGCAAAGCAATCAAACAAGGTAATTTATGGCTGGGGTGTAATTGATTCATCTACCGCAACAAGTGTCTCACAAAGGATTTTAAACAGATTTAAAAATGTACCTAAGACAGTATCGTTTAAGCTAGATGTTGGCTCTAAACAAATTAAAACAGGCGATCATTTCTATTTACAAACTAAATCAATAGTAAATCTTGATGGCGGTATAACTGCGCGTACTGAAATGCAGTGCATTTATAGTAAATTTAATGATAAGCTACAAGTCTACGAAATTAAGGCTCAACAGTTTAGATTTACAGGTGCTAACTTTGGGCAAGTTACAGCCAATGTTTTAAGCGTTTCTGCGGCTGGTAGTAATTATGCTGAAAACGATACAATGACATTTACAGGTGGCAGTAATGGTGCGACAGGACTAACTTGTAAGGTTACTTCTGTTGATGGGTCAAATGGCGTTACTGGTGTTGAGATTACCGCGATAGGCGATTTAAACACAGCTAGCAAGTATGTTGTCGGTGATGTTTTAACCGAGGGTGGCGGTACAAATAGCGGTACAGGTTGTCAGGTTACGATAGGCCGAGAATACTTTTTGGGCGAGGGCGCTGGAGACGGTACTGTTGAAGATCCATACACAGGCGCAAGGGCTACAGAGTCTTATATTTGCGATGATGATTTACAAATGAGTAATGGCTCAGAGCCATACAGGATAGTTTAAATGACTACATATAGAGAGATAAACAATACAGAGGTTGCAGTTGATGCACCTTTAACTCAGCAATTAATGCAAGCCCTAAAGGATAATGTTATTGCTATTGCAGAGGGTGATGATACCGCCTCTACGGTAAGAATAACGCCAAAGGCTTTGACTGACACGATTTCTCAGGGCGATTTTACACTGTTGAGAATAGTTGGTCATCAAAATACGCAAGACTCAGGAAGCGGTACTGACACCCACCGAACTATCAAATTTAGAGCGAGAATGAATGGTCAAATTAAAATTCAAGGGCGCGTGAAATACACTGACATTGGCTCACAAGATACTATGACTTTCAAGATAATTAAAGAGACTTCAGCAGGATCAACGAGCGATGAGGTGACAGTCACCGATTCAAGTGGTGACACGACACATACAATAAGTACTAATGTTAGCTTCAACGCTGATGATATGCTTTATATCCAAATAACAACACAAGACGATGCCGATGTTAAATTTCACGTAACATTCGGGTGCAGTGATAAAGAAATTCTTGGTCAAGCTGTTTTTTACAGCACAGCAGATGATGAAATCACTGACACATTATGGAATTTCAATAGTTCTCAGCTAGGATCGGGTCAGGAATTTATGATTTATCAATATAGTTTCATATAGGTGATTTATGGCTACAGCAGTACAACAAAGGCGCGGAACAGCGACAGAACACGATGACGGTGCTGGATTTACTGGGCTTGAGGGCGAGATAACGGTTGATACCACTAATGACACAATTAGGGTACACGATAACTCTACAAAAGGCGGTCATAGGTTAGCTAAGTATTCAGAGTTATCCACAGTCGCATCACCTATTTCACCAACAGATGCTGGAACAGATACAACTATGTTTCCTTTGTTAAGTGGTGACGCTACTGGCACATTGTCTGCTAAAACAGATGCCGATGGACTAACCTACAATGCTAGTAGTAAAACTTTAACTACTACGAACATTGTAGCTACTAGTATTTCTGGTACAGCCTCAAACGCAACAGTTGCAAGTAGTGCTAACACAATAGTCACCTATCAAACTGGTACTGGTGATAATTTTTTACTTATGGTTGATGCAGATGCTAATGCCGCTCAAAATGCAAGAGTCAGAGGTGAAGTAAAATGGGACGTAGGCACATCAAATTTAACTATTGATGGCACTGTAACTGCTGATTCATTTATTCTTGAAGATGGTTCAGGCAATAAAACAACTTTGGCAGAAAATGCTAGTGGCGACATTACGCTAACCCTGCCATCAGCAACAGGAACAGTAGCACTAACTTCTGATATTGGGTTTGTTGCACCAACTACTGTAGTAGGTTCAGCCGCAGTTAACGATATGACTTCTAATATTAGTAAAAAATATGTGCATACTGGTAGCGCTGTTACTTTAAAATTTCCTAATGTCACAGCATCAAGCAATCTAGGTGATACTTGGGTTGTTGTTAATGCAGGAACAGATACGCTAACCTTTGATAGAGTTACTAGCGGAACAAGTCAATTTAAACAATTAAACGGCTCTACGGTTGCAAGTTTAGCTAATACAATTACCTTATCTAAGGGCGGTGTTGCCGAGCTAACGGTTACTGCTGATAATGAAATCATTATATTTGGTTCTGGTGTGATATGAGTTCTGGTGCTGTTGCAGATTCAGGGCTGATTGCTAGGTTTAGCTTTACCTGCGATGCTGGTACTACTGCAAATTATCAAACTAACGCAGGGATTTCTCTTTCGACTTTTAATAATATTAATGATTCAAGTAAAATAAGCACCATATCTAGTGATTTTAGATTAACTAATGGCCTTACAGTTAGCTTAGTTGCCCCCAGTAATTCAAACTCGGTTGGCACAGGTATATTTGATGAAAACTTTAATGGATTTGGCGTTTCATCTAACGCTTTCGTCATAGATTTAAAATATCTAGGTCAGGGTGCGCCACCTTCTGGAGATACTGAGCAAGAGATAAAAGACAACTATTGGCATAATGTTAGATATATCAATCATACTGCGGCAAATTCAGGATTAGTAACGGCAAGTTTTCCAGCATCTACTTGGTATCTAATTAACCCCTATGGCGATCCAGTTGACCAGAGCAGTGTTAGCGGTGAGACAGATAACCATAGAGTTCAATTTCGCAGACTGCTGGGATCAGGAGTTAATAATTCATCTGGCGATTTGATGAAGTGGGCATTGAATGATGAGATTACGGTAGAGTTTAGGGGGTATTAGTGGCTTATACATTTGAAAATAGCAAGGATTGGACTGAAGAAGAATACAGCAGGCTTGTTGCGGATAGTATGAATCCCGTTTTATCCACTTTCGATGGAAGCACTGAAGATTCTTCAACAGAGTTTATTAAGTTAATATTT